>Ga0308163_10000141_pt1 | contig 207294 bp, 189 predicted proteins | sample PhyTR1_FD_201037 | JGI IMG/M metagenome (GOLD analysis project Ga0308163, IMG submission 201037) | Phyllosphere microbial communities from UC Gill Tract Community Farm, Albany, California, United States - DLSLT.R1 | ecosystem: Host-associated > Plants > Phyllosphere > Unclassified | place... | reverse complement strand
ATTTTGCTCGCTATAACCTGGTTTTGTCGTTTCCGTTGGGTAGTAAAACTGGCTTACTGCTATCGGTTGGTATTGTAAATTTAATGCAACGGCTTTTGTGCTGCCTGTTCCAATATCAACGCCGATTAAATATTTCATGCAATAGGTTTAAATTGCAATTTAGGCTTTTGAGTAGAAAAACGAAATATTATTTATGACAAGGCTATCGGTTTATAAGTGGGTCAATGCGATAAGTATCTCGGCCCAACTTTCTCAACATTCGATAATGAGAACTTAATGCATCGCCAAAAGTTTTGTTTTCGATGTAGGGTAAATTATACCTTAAAGCAGTTGCTTTTACAATTTTACCGATAGCTGGATAATGTATATGGCACACTTTAGGAAAAAGATGATGTTCAATTTGTCTATTTAAACCTCCGCAAAAGAATGCGGCTATTTTACTGCTTCCAGCAAAATTTGCAGTCGTTCTCAACTGATGTTCTGCCCATGCTTCTTCAATATTACCCTGTTCATTTGGCTGTGGGAAATCAGTTCCCTCTACCACATGTGCCAGTTGAAAAACCAACCCAAGTATAAGGCCTTGAGAAAGCTGCATAACTAAAAAGCCTAATAGAAATTGCCACCAGGGAATATCAATTACAAAAATTGGTAAAACAAGAAATAAAAAGTAGTAAATAGCTTTATTAAAAAACAGGTTGAAATAAGCAGATTTCGAGTGATTATTCTTATGCTCTCCAATCTTCTTCTGGAAAAACTTTTTATAATCCTTCCGGAATACCCAGGAAAGCATAGCAAAACTATAAAGAACGAAAGCATAAAAATGCTGGTAACGCTGAACTTTGTTAACAGTTTCCAATGGGGAAAAGCGAATCAAACCAGGAGCAACATCAATATCTTCATCATGCCCTGCAATATTGGTATAAGTGTGATGGACAATGTTATGGCAAATATTCCATACATAAGGACTAGCACCTAGAAGATTAAAAACATAACTAAAGCTGCTGTTTACAGTATTATTTGGGGATAAAGATTTATGTATAGCATCATGACAGATATTAAAGCCAACAAATGCGCCAAATGCACCAAGTAACGATGCTAAGATTAACAAAATAGGCCAGCTAAACCCAGATAAAAGAATTACAAAATATAAAGCGATATAAATCGATAAAAAAAAGGCTGTTTTTAGCCACATGGCATAATTGGCATGGGTAGAAATTTTCTCGGTTAAAAAATAATCATCAACCTCGCCACGTACTGCAGCATAGAATCCAGATCGGCCTGCGTTGCAGAATTTTAGTTTTTTGCTCATACTTTATTCATCTGTGTGGAGACACTGTTAATTTACAGATACTCTCGCGCAGATGCATTTAAGTATAGATACGGTAAAACCCAAATATAGGATTTAAAAACTGACTTTTAAATGATATTTCTGTTAAGCAATGTTAAAATTATCCTGTTGTTATTTTCCTCTTTGCCTTCTTAGCCTCCAAATTTTCATTTGTTAATAGGGTTGCTATTAACTCAAATTTTTCTGGCTGAGCAGCATATTCATCTAACATAATTTCCCATTTTTTTAATTCTGCTTGTGCGTGTTCAACTTCTGATTTTAATGATTCAATTTTATTTTGCAATAATTTGCTGATATTTGGATTTCCCATAAGTGCAAAATTAACGTCTTTTCTTCAGCATTTTTAGTGCTTTCCGTTATAAAATTGTAACTCCTTAGCCAGCAGAGTGAAATAATGTTAGGATTTTACGCCTATTTTCCTTTTGATGAAAATCTAATTGGATATGATTTCGAATTTGCAACCATTTATTTAGGGATATTAACCAAGCCAACCTTACCGTGAGATTAAAAAAAGATGCAAAGATAAATCCCCGTCGAAGTGCAAGAGGGGGAGCGTATGAGGTCCTATTTGAGCTAAGTTAGCATGCAAAAATTAAATTTTCTAGTACAACTGAATTGTTCGATATTGCTCAGTGACAATGGGTAATAATGCGACGGGTAAAATCATCGACTAGAGTAGCGATGTCCATTTCTAGTAAGACACCAATGATCAAAGCCTCATTTTGCATTGTCCAGGCTTTGCTAGCACTGTCGATTAAGCCATTGTAAGAGATCCCTGATAGTAATATTTTTTTTTCTTGTTAAGCACCTGGTTTACCTTTGATATTTTTAGCCACTTAGGTAGGAAAAATCAATCATTATCATTTCTGTATCGGCAAGAAATACTTCAGTTTCGTGTCGGAGGTCAGGAAGAATTGAACTATTTAGCTGCGAGGCAAGTTTAGAAAATTGTTTCTTATCTCTATACAGAGATTTGGGTGCGTAATTTCTCGGTAAATGGTTTGCCTATTTTTATTGTTTGGGATTTAAGACACAAAGGCTACTCACAATTTAATATAGGGTCGAAAGATATATGATATTGCTTGAACTGCTTCCGCAAAATCCTGCAAACTGCTGAAGCAGTAAACTTTGCCAAACTATTAGCCATAAAAGGCGAAAATCTCGAGTTATCGACTTTCTTAAAAACCTTCTAATTGTGCTACTAGAAACATAGTCTTAGTTTCAGAAAGTACTTGGAAATTAGCGTGTAATTATTCCGGCTGCGGCTGATTGATTTATTTTTAATGGAAGCAATCCAATAACTGTAAACGAATCTTCCTAGTATGTTGGCCTTAAAAGAAATTCGTAGTTATAAACTCCATCTGGTAAAAAAAGTTAATTTTTTAAGAAAAGAAGTCAAAAAAAGGTTAAAACCAGTACTTACCAAAACTGATATGTTATAAATCCAGCAGCAAAATTCCTTATTTTAGATTATCCAAAACGAAAGGAAGTGCATATGAAAACGATATTTGATTTTCGGCCGACGAATGCCGAGCTAATCGCATTATTTGGCTTTGATAAAGAACGCATGGCTTACGGATTTTGTGTATTCAAACTGCCGTTGGAAGATTACGACATTGAAAATAGTTTAGAAGGGAAATTGCTTGATCTCGCGCTTTTGTTTGAGCTTCGAAGGTTGCATGAAGAAGCAGGGAAAGTTTGGAAGCAAATTCCAAAACTCAGACATCAATATAGCCGGAACAAAAAGGGTGTCAAAGTGATCGATTAAATGTGTTCATCTCAACCCGCAACAAAAAAAGTAAAATCAAAGGCGAAATTAATAATGCACCACTCTTCGTTTTGCGGGAAAGTCGCCGTATGTGTTTCTATTCGCTTCAGTTGCTTACCTGCATGGTGATTCAATTTTTTTTTAGGTTTTATGCTAAATATTCCCTTAAATATTCGAGTTCAGAGGGTTAATTAAGTGAAACATAGCTCAACGCCTCAATTGTATCCATGTCTTTACATGGTCAGGTAAACATGTCAGCGAATGTTTTAAAATTTATTTGTTTTAGCTTTAATAAATACGCTTTATGCGTTTCTGGGGTTCAAATTCTTAATGCTATACTGAAACTCAGTGCCTAATGTCCGCATAAACTTCAGTAAGAGTGCAATACTTCTAAGTGTTTTTACTACTTGTCTGAAATAAACACCTAATACTTACTCCGATCCACTTAATTGTTCGACTCTATTGCGCATTAAGTTTGCCAAAATCTTAGTAGAATAAATTGTCATCATCAGAAATATTATTTCCATTTTTTAAGTGCCACTTTCGTTGATTCTCGTTTAGCTTCTGACTTTTTTATATTTGTCTTCAACCTGCCCAATTAATTTTTTTCTTTCTTTCCGTAATTTCATCAACCGAGCTCATCATACTCTGTCATCTTCTTTTAAACTGGATCGACCTATTCCTTTGTTATTTTCCAGTTAACTGGATAATATGGCGTTTGAATTTTATTTATTTATCAAGAAATATTTACGGGGCTTTCTCCCTTGCAGATCTACTAAGGTTGAAACTCCTAAGGTAATTAGAAAATTGGAGTTTAGAACTTCTGCATTGAATCTTACATTACAAGGAAACTTGCAGTGATAATAGAGAACTGTTTTTTCTTCTCTTCGAAGCGCTACCCAGTCAATTTTTCTAACATTTACGACACTTAAGAAATCTTCTTAGAATCATACTTCAGCGCCTGCAATTGGGAGATCTTTTTGGGTTTTTTTTCTTAATAAGGGCTTGAACACAGCTGAAGAGCCATTCTGAGATTAGCGGCACATGTTGGTCCTTTGCATGTTCAGTATTGTTTTTCTAGATTTTAAGACTGATATCATTCCACATTAGACCCAATTGCGTATAAGCTTGTAAAAATTAGAATCATATTGTGCTAACCATCAATTGCAATATACGGTAGTTGAAACCTAATCTGTTTGCTTTGAAATAGCATTCTTTAGTCCAGGAGGTTTTCAGCTTAAATGTTGAGTATTATGTGTTGAGCTGATTACGCTATTCAGGTGAAAAATACGTGTTTTCAAAAAAGCTTGAACATTTTTGAAAAACGACATGTCTTATAAACAACGTTGGGTCCTTACCCGATATCATTATAAGAAAAAAAGAAACTCACAAACTTTAAACCTATGGAATCGCAAACTAAATCTCGCGGCGAGGGAAAATTAGCTCTTGCCATTGAGGAACAGACCTCAAAATTGCCATCTGATACTTTTTTGTGGGCCTCTTTGGCCTCAATGGGTATTTCATTAACCCTTAAATGCCTTGGTCATCGGCATAACGCATTGTTTGTGGGCCAGTGGGCAGCGCCCTTTCTGCTTTTGGGAATCTACAACAAGATTGTGAAGACGCAAGGACACGATCAAGAGAATCCCCAGGTATAGACGTGTGGTGTTTTATGTTAACGATAGTTCCCAAACTTTCCATTACATACAGATATCAGTCAAGAATATTTCAGGATGCCGTGAGGCTGAAAGATCAGGTATTCGATCTTCCGGACAGGATTTGAGAAAGAGCTTCAGCATCGACGACAAGGTAGGCATCATACATTCCTTCTTTGTTAGGTTCGATAATGAAAGCAATCTTGATTAATAAAGCGAGCAGAACCCGTTTGGTTTTTGGAAAGGTACTTTTTGTGCTTTTCTGGCCCAGTGGACTGTGAATTTTCAAAATCTTTTCAGCCGCTACAATGCTCATTGGAAGAGGTTATTCTTAACTGGTAGTACAAGTGAATGAAGACAGTGATAAAATGAAACAAGCATGTGTGACAGGTTCACAAACGCCTTGATTAATAGGGGGAACAAGAAATTAACTAAGGTACTGATAAAAGTGCTTCTTTTAAGTATTTTAATGAGTGGATGTGCGACATTCGAGCCAGTGAAAGGTGCAGAGCAGCAAGTGGCATGAAAAAATTACGTCATCATTGGTGCATCGAGTGGGTTGGTCGAGGTATCGCTGAAAAGTTTGGGACATATGGAGCAAAATTTTTGCTTGCAGCTCGGCACTCTCTTCGATAATTGCTATCGCCTTTTCTAAAAGCACATGTTTGCCATCGCTCATAGTTGTCCAGGCCATTTCAGCCTGCAGGCCTGGCGTGGTAACAATACTGACAATGTCGACTTCATCGTTGGCTATCAAGTGTCGCCATCCTGATAGGTTCTACAATTTTCTGCACCCTGAAAGTGATCACTAGAATCAGCATTGGCAATAACCTTTACATGCTCTAGCTTAGGCCACCAATAATGGAGAAACTTTCCAAATCGTCCGCATACAATTATTCCTATTTTGTATTTTTTCATCTTTTAGAATTTATGTTTTGTTCCAGTCGGATTGGTTTTTTTAACAAGTTGAATAATCAGTAACATTGGAAAAAAAGATATTTTTTAACTAAAAACACATAATTTGAGTTAACAAAAGTTGATAAAAAATTTTTTACCGAATTTTGATTTTCTAAGCGTTGTTATTTTTTTTAACATGTCTCCTCATCTAAATCATTGATTAAACTCACTAAGGGCGTTTTTAGGCGATGATTTTCGGGATAATGGCAATGGATCGTTTTATCCAATCCTTGGTGTCTTCTTGAAAGTGTTTTTGAATGCTCTTTGTCGATTTTTCTCAGAATGACTAGGCGGATACCTTCTCAGCGGCCTATTCGGTTAGGCCAATAAAGGCGCTATGTGTTTCAGCCCCATTGACTGGGAGGGACTGAACTTAAGCCTGAAACCAACTGATTTTACCATCGCAAACGTGGCGTAAAGGCGCGCTGGCAAGGGGGATTTATGGCGCGATTTATATAATCCCAAAATTAAAAAGAAAAAAAAGGCGGCATTGAAGTAATCCTCCAGCGTTGAAAGTGGTCAACTCTGAGCTGACACTTCTTACCAGACGTCCTGCTTTTTTGTATTAATGGTTTCGATCACATACCGCATTACAGGATCATTGAGATCCGGATGACGCAGACCCTCGAGAAGATGATCGTTCCAGTCCACCAGCGCATCTTCTGGAGTGGCGCCACATCCGAAAATTCCGCTCTGGGGATTAGGACCAAGGACTGCGCAGTATGAATCGCCTTCTTTAAATAATAAAGGCTGGAATTCACCTACGTACCTTGGCAACCTAAACCTGCTAAAATCAAATCCTACTTTTTGCTCTTCGCTAACATTCATCTGTTCCATAGTCCTGCTATTTGTTTTCTCAATAATAAAAACATTGTTGTATAACGACTTGTTTTAATTATGATTTAAAATTATTTTATTATGCCTTGGTATAACGCAAATTACCCAACATCGTGCAAAAATCAGCCTGCTGTCCTAAGGGAAAACGGTGTGGAGATCGCTAACGCCCTTCTGAAAGAAGCAACTGAGGAGGGCATTGCTATTGCAACCGGACTAAAAAAGGCTCGGGAATATTTTGAAAAAGAAAATGAAGATAGTAAGGGGCATGATGACTGAGGTCATTTTGGCAGTTTTCTCGCCAATCACAATAACTTATTCCGATGCTATGGTAGAAAATAACGATAAAAATAATAATACAGATCAAGAACGTACGAGGGTGGATATGTCGGATCATGAGGATAATTCATTAGATGCGCGTTTAAATGAAATTGAAAGTGATTCGGACACCCTCGAACCGCAGGAGTTGGGGGCCGCAAGTGGAAGAATCATTGTAGAAGATCCCAATGACCTATCTTATTTGTCAGGTCAGTTTCAGATCGGCAGCGAAGAGCTGAAAGCTGCCATAGTTATGAGCGGAAACTCAGTTTTAGAAATCAAAAAATATTTATCAATATGGTTATGGCGGAATTACCTGATTTAACTGTCTTTGCTCAGATCCTTTCACGAAGGTTTGCGGGAAAGGTACTCGAGACTCTTGAGGTTACAGTAGCAAACAAGCTTAACGTTCCGGTGAAGGAAATAAAAACTGCACTTGAAGGGAGGGAGCTGATCAAGGTGGAAAGAGCAGGCAAGACATTGCAGCTTTATTTTTCAGGTACTCAGGTTTTGGGTCTGCATTTAATGCTTCGCGGGCAACTGGTTTTCATAGATCAGGATGAGCCTCCAAGATTTCAGATTCTGGGATTCCATTTTGAAGGGGGCGAGGCCTTTGCATTAATCGATATCCAAAAACAGGCAACCCCAACATTAAATCCAGATCAGGTAGAAGTTTCCGATGCCCTGGAAATTGAAGAGCAGTGTTTTTTGGATTTATTGGCTAAAAAGAAAACAGTGATAAAAACCTTGCTAATGGACCAGCATGTTATACGCGGGATCGGCAATTCTTATTCGGACGAAATCCTTTATCATGCCGGCATTTCCCCTTTTTCGATAGCAAATAAGATTCCCGTAAAAGAGGCTAAAAAACTTTTCAAAAGCACTAACAAGATTTTAAAAAAGGCCATAGGCGACATAGCAAGGGCAAACGGTGATAATTTAAATGGAGAGCTGCGCGATTTTATGCTCGTGCACAGTTCTTTCCTAGAAAAAACCAGCAAGGGAGAAAAAATTCTGTCTGATAAAATAGGTGGTAGAAAGACTTATTTTACCAAGGGACAGAAGCTTTTTGAATAGGGGATTGCTTCGTTCTTTAATTAATCTGCAGACTCAAAATGCTACATCAAAATAAATAGCATCCGGTAGCACTTAATTTAATGTAAAATTGTGCCCGTAGCTATCTGCAGCCTTTTTTCAACATTCTCCATTCTTTCCAGTATTACTAGTTGAGAGCCATATTAAAACCTCGGTAGCGGATAATTCAAGAGAAAAGTTAACCTTTTCCCCATAAAGCTCGCCCAATTAGGGTAAGTGATGCCCAGCTGCACGCCGAGGTAAACATTAACTATAAATTAACTATATATGATTGCATATCATGCATCACATGAGCAGTTCAGGCCAAGTGAGCTGCTGGAATACGTAAAGCTTGCAGAGATCGCCGGCTTCAGCGCAATTTCTTCTTCTGATCATTTCCATCCCTGGAGTGAAAGGCAGGGACAGAGCGGTTTTTCCTTTGCGTGGCTCGGGGCCGCAATGTTGCACACCGGGCTCCCCTTCAGTATGGTCTGTTCTCCGGGTCAACGTTACCATCCTGCAATCGTCGCTCAAGCCATAGCAACATTGGGCGAAATGTTTCCCGACAGGCTTTCTGTTGCGCTGGGTAGCGGCGAGGCGCTAAATGAATCCATTACAGGCGAGAAATGGCCCGAAAAAGCGGTTCGCAACCAGAGGCTGCTTGAATGCTATGATGTCATTTCAAAGCTACTTAACGGAGAAACCGTCTCATACCGCGGCATCGTTGAGGTTGAAAATGCAAAACTATACACTCTTCCCCATCCACGGCCGTTGCTGCTCTGCGCCGCGGTAACACCTGAGACCGCCAAATGGGCAGGGGAATGGGCCGAAGGTCTGATTACCACAGGTAATTCACACGGGGATCTGACCAAGACTGTAAAGGCATTCAGGGATAACGGTGGGGCAGGCAAACCAGTCTATTTAAAGGTACAGCTGTCATACGCGAGAACGGAGGAAGGAGCTCTGAATGGTGGGTTCGATCAGTGGCGTACAAACATTTTCCAGGGCAGCGTTCTGGGCGATCTTCCGACTGTTGCCCATTTTGACGCTGCCGCCCAGTTTGTTCAGCCCAACCAGATGAAACGCCACGTGCGGATTTCCTCGGATCTTCGCCGCCATACCGATTGGATAAAAGCGGACATGGATCTGGGTTTTGAACGTATAATCCTGCATAATGTCAACCGAGAACAGAGGCATTTCATAGAAGACTTTGGCAATGCAGTGTTGGCTAACTTATAAACTAAACTTGTAGAAATCTGTAATTGATTTTAAGACGGCACAAAATGGTGCATGAATTTTTATCATGCATCAGAACGTGAGCAGTGTAGGCGATCATCAGAAAGGTCTCAAATGGAAATGAAAGAAGAATCCTAGCCAAGTGAGTAAGCCAAGGAGCGCAGAGGCTTCGTTTGTTTATTGAAGTTATTGGCCGATAACCCCCAAGTTTGAAATGAGCTGGACATCGAATTCAAGACTTTTAATTATCTTTCGATAATCATAAATGATCGCCGCCATTCCCAGCGCCTTTGCTTCAGCACCGAGTACGTATCACCGTCAATTACTGGTACTTCCGAAGGGTCGTAAATTCATTTTTTAAAATATTTTGGAAATCCTATTTTTTGCTTTTCCTGTAATCATCTTATCCACAATGGTTCTTTGAAGTCATTTGCAATTTCCAACTTATCGATTGTGCTTTTCCATAGCTTTGTGAAGCCGTAGGTTGCCAAAAAAATTGCTGCTTGCAAATACCTTAGCAGTTCATAGTCAGAAAAACAGTCTGCCTTCCCTTTAAAGGCAAGGTCCTTAGCAGTTACAGTGACGGATCGATCAGCTTGCTCAGTATTTTATTGGCTGCACCAAAATTCTGAAACGGCTTCTCTCCACTTTCTCGCTGCTAAGCAACTGATACAAGTCAGCATAAAGTTCATCGCCGATTACTCTGCGGGATAAATGGTATTATCCAGTCCAATATCAAAACTTTTATTGCAATAGTTATTATTTTAAAATTTGATTGGATTATTTTCATAACCGCACAATTCAAGTGCCGGCTTCTGCTGCAACACCTTCACTAGCTTCCCTCAATTTCATCTTATCGCTTTTTCTTCTGTGCGCGAGCGAGCGGAGTCCAGCTTTTTCCGGTTCCTATTAATCTCTGTAAGATTCTCTCGCTCCATAACCCAACTATTAGTTTTAGATTAGGCACCTCAATCTGTTTCACTAATTCGTTTTTATTACTAATAAAACACCTCAGGATCCGATCCGGTATAATTTATTTAAAAATAAGTGCCTTTGAAATGGTTGTCTTTTTAAAGCCTTGCTTATTTTTAAACAAATGGTCCGAAAGCTCTGTTATTCGATAAAACTGACCAAATGAAAAATACAGTCTACCTACCGCTTTTACTCCTTGCGTATGCTTTTCAGATCAGGGCGCAGGATACCCGCCCACGCTATGACCTGCTACGGCCCGTTCCCAAAACAGAGCTTAGGCTGATGGAGACTGACCGGCCTGATGTGACTGAATCCCCGATCACCGTTGAGGCAGGCCACTTTCAGTATGAGAGCGATATTTTTCGGAAAGAGCGTTCCAGAGAAGCCAATAGTTTTCAGGACGACTACCTTTTCAATCAGGCTAATTTAAAACTCGGGATTTTCTCCTCAACCGATCTTCAGCTTATCCTGCAGAGCTATGTGGTTCGGCATGAACACTTAGAGGGCGAGGCTACTGTTCACCGACTCATGGGATCGGGGATATTACCCTTCGCATAAAACAGAATATCACTGGAAACGATAAAGGGAAATTCGCTCTTGCAGTCTTTCCTTACATCAAGTTCCTCAAGTCCGCTGCGCGTACGGGTGGACAATATGAGGGCGGTATTATTGTTCCCATGTCTTTTGAGCTTCCCTGGGGATGGAAGCTGGGTACGCAGCTTGAAGCGGACAGAATGCAAAACGAGCAGGGAGAACGGCATCACACCGAACTACTTGAATCACTAGCCTTGAGCCACCAGATTGTCGATAAGCTCGATGGAATTGGGGAAACCTATTACATCTATGATTTCGCCGACCGCCGCTGGAACAATTTTCTGAACGCCGCATTGCAGCTTGAAGTTGCAATGGATTTAAGATTGACGCTGGGATAAACTGTGGTATCCAGTCCGAGGCTAAAAAAAGTTACTTTTTTGGGATTTCCATGCGATTATAAACAGAAATATTGATAGATGACATATGGACAAAGAATGCACAAAAAGAGAAACAGCTAGCACGCCGCTAACCGAGATTGATCAAGCAGCGCTACGCCACAATGAACAGATTCAAAGTAAACACGAGATTGACTGAAACTAACCAGAATAAGGGACCTACAGGCGAACAGGCCATACGTATTGATGGCGAACCTTCGAGCACAACTTAGAGCTGGCCATTTTTAAAGCCTCGATCTGCGATCAAGGTTACAGGTCATCATTAATTTTTGAAAAATATGTCAGAACACTTGCAACAGCTTCCTGGCCGTCCTTTTCCACTTGGAGCAAGCTGGGATGGGAATGGAACCAATTTCGCACTATTTGCCGAACATGCGCAAAAAGTTGAACTATGCCTTTTTGATAATGAGGGAAAGGAAACTAAGGCAGAGCTGATCGAACGCGATCAGCATGTCTTTCATGGCTACCTCAAAAGAATTGGGCCGGGGCAATACTATGGGTACAGGGTCCATGTTCCGCATTCGCCGCAGGAAGGCATGCGCTTTAATCCTAACAAGCTATTGCTGGATCCCTATGCGCGGGCAATCTCGGGAGATCTCGTTTGGGATAATTCCCTTTTCGGATACCAGATTGACAGTGAAGTTGGGGATATGAGCTTTTCAGAATCTGACAGCGCGCCCTTCATGCCGAAATCCGTTGTCGTGGATATGGCTTACGACTGGAAGGGCGACCGCCCACCGGAAATCTCTTATAATAGCAGCATAATCTACGAACTTCATGTCAAGGGGTTTTCGCAGTTGGATTCTAAAATTCCGGAACCCCTCCGCGGCACCTATTCGGGACTGGCGCATCCTGCGAGCATCGAATATCTGAAAGGGCTTGGGGTTACCGCAGTGGAGCTCATGCCCATCCACCACTTTGTTACGGACAGACATTTACAGGAAAAGGGCCTGCAAAATTACTGGGGCTATAATACCATCGGTTTTTTCGCCCCGGAAAGCCGGTATGCATCAGCAGGCACAGATGGGCAACAGGTGAGGGAATTCAGGGATATGGTCAGATCGCTGCATTCGGCGGGAATCGAAGTGATATTGGACGTTGTATATAATCATACCGCAGAGGGCAACCATAATGGCCCTACTTTATCTTTCAAAGGCATAGACAATCTTACCTACTACCGTCTTGAGGAAGAGGATAAGCGCTACTATACCGATTATACGGGAACGGGCAATACCCTGAACACGCGAATGCCCGCCGTACTCCGATTCATTATGGACAGCCTGAGGTACTGGGTTGAGGAGATGCACGTCGATGGTTTCCGGTTCGATCTTGCATCGACCCTGGCAAGAGGTCTTCACGAGGTGGACCGCCTGGGGGCCTTTTTTGATATTATCCATCAGGATCCAATTATTTCCAGGGTGAAGCTGATTGCTGAGCCCTGGGATGTGGGGGAGGGAGGTTATCAGGTAGGGAAGTTTCCGCCCGGGTGGGCGGAGTGGAACGGTAAGTACCGGGACCTGATGCGCCGGTTCTGGAAAGGCGAACCGGAAACCCTGGGCGTTTTTGCCCAGCGGTTTTTGGGAAGTCCCGATATTTACATGGAAGATTACCGGCGTCCTACCGCGAGCATCAACTTTGTAACCGCCCATGACGGGTTCACCCTTCACGACCTGGTGAGCTATAGCGAAAAACACAATGAGGCAAATGGAGATGATAACCAGGATGGGGAGTCTGACAACTACTCCTGGAACTGCGGAACAGAAGGCGAAACAAGAGACCTGCAGATTATAGAGCTACGTAGCAGGCAGAAAAGAAATTTTCTGGCTACGCTGCTGCTTTCACAGGGCGTTCCCATGATCGTTTCGGGAGACGAGCTTGGTAAAACCCAAAAGGGCAACAATAACGCCTACTGTCAGGATAATGAGATCTCCTGGATCCACTGGGACGCAAAGGAGGAGGATCTGATCGGTTTTACCACTGATCTGATCAGGCTAAGGAGGGAACACCCAAGCCTCCGCAGACGTGAATGGATTGTTGGAGACAAGATTGACTCTGACGGATTAAGAGATATCGCCTGGTTTTCGAGCGAGGGCTCGCTGATGGAAGATGCGCATTGGAAGGGTGGGATGCCCTGCCTGGGCATCTTTCTTCATGGGGAAGGCATCCAGGGTAAGACCGCCGAGGGAAAGCATATCCTTGACCACCATTTTTTTCTGATCTTTAACGCAGGCTCAGAAACTGTGAGCTTCAGTTTACCGCCAGTTGAATATGCGGCAGAATGGAGCGTAGTGGTAAATACTGAGTCGCATCAGAAACTGGGAGAACGAAAAAAAGCAGGTACAATAATCGACCTGGCAAGAAAGAGTGTCTTGGTGCTCAGGGCATTTTGATAATACCGAATAAGCATTGGAAACATACACATCAAGGAACATGGAATTAAAAAGGGCAGATTTTCCATAAGGAAGATCTGCCCTTTTTACTACGCATATGGAGATAGGTATTATTCCGCTGCCACTTCTACATTTATTGCAGTTACCGCTATTTCCGTAAGTGCGGCATCGGTTGCCTTTTCGTTTTCCAGGGTCTGAGAAAGCAGTTCTGCTACATCTTCCTGTCCCATGTTCTGGTCAAATCCCCTCAGGGTTCCGTAGGTTGCGATTTCATAGTGCTCAACTTTCTGGGCAGCTAAAATAAGGCCGGCATCGCGGATCAGTGTTCCTTTATCGGTATCTGAGATGATTCCGTTTGCCTCTTCAAGCAGACCTGCCATAGCATCACATTTCTTTGCTACAGCTTTTTCACCCAGCAGTTCAAATGCCTGTTCCAAAGTGGTAATATGTTGCTCGGTTTCGAGAGCATGTTTTTCAAACGCAGCCGCAAGCTCAGGACTTGCAGAGGCCTTTTGTAATTTTGGAAGTGCTTTTGCGAGATGTTTTTCCGCCTAGTAAATATCTTTTACTCATCAACGAAAAATTCATGAAATTCTGAATTTTCTATTTTCCCCGTTTTTGCTGCCGGCTTGGCTGTTTTGTTCTCAGCTGTCTTTATGGTTGCCATAATATTAATTTTTAATAGGTTTTTAGCTGCTTAGATAACAAGCGAATTATAATTAGTTTTTCAGTCGCGCGGCATTTGCTCAAGCAGAACGTACCACTCCTAACCTTAGATTATTTGCCGGTTTCCATATCCGGTGCATCTACAGGTTTTGATTCCGGAGATCCTTTTTGCCTAAGAAATATGGTAAGTATCACAATCGCGGCCACTGAAAGAAATTCGCTCTGCCAGTTTTGAAAGGTTTCAAACCAGAACTTCGCCTCTCTGAGATAAGAGGCCATGGTGACAGCATCGCCGCCGCTTAGTGATTGCTCAACATTATAACTCTGCCAGCTTCCATAAAAGTGCAGTATCCAGCTGACGAGAAACAGCAAACCGAACGCTACCGAAAGAGAATTTGAATACAACTTAAGGACCCAACCTCCCTTTCGTACCGCCCAAGGTGCGCCGGCAGATGCCTTCGGTTCTCGGTCGACTTCTTCGGCTTCATCGATTTTTTTTGATTCTGCCGAACCGATTTGTCTGAGTTTTACAGTAAGCAAGACGTACAGCACCATCTGAAGAAATTCACTTTCGAAGTTTTCAAATGTGGCGGAAATAAAGTGCCCTGAGCATAGATAGGTGCCAAGCCCCAGCTCAGGGGCGAGGTGTTCGCGCAGTTCGCTATTGTGTTCCTTCCATCCAGTCAGGGCCTGTGCAATAAGGGTCAGCAAAAAAATCGAAATAAAAAAAACCGAAAGGCCGTTTTTGTACAGCCAAGTTTTTGCTGGAAATATTTTGTCGCTTTTCATGACTCTTAATGAATTGTAAGAAAATTAATCATTTGAAGATAATACAATTAGAAGGGGTAGTTGTTTACGATTCTATAGAAACCTGGTCATTAAATTACCGAACGCCGAAAAAATTGCAAGCTTTGATATGCGGTCCGGTAATACTATCAGTACTATTACTGCAGGGTGTGATTGATGAAATTAATACTTCGTCGGTAATGCGATTAGTTTCGAGGAATATAAAAGGCCAGAATGATTTATGTTTTAGGCGCTGCGATTCAAAACAACAAGCACGGAACTAAAGTCAAGCTCATTGAATTTCTTGTCGACAAATGCAATTCAGATGATTTGAAAGTAGATTCACCTAACATATTGAAAGTTTAGAAATGACAGCTTTTTTGAATTCGATTATATTAGCGCAAAGAACCGAAAACTTCCTAAAGTGAGATAAGCCCATCAGACGGGAGGGATTTTACAGGACATCATGTTATGATGTTAATCTGCTAGTAGTGGTGAACGCTTCAAGTACGCATCCGGAGAATATTTTAATACTACAATTTCCAGCTATACATTAACCGTTTTGTAGTGACTTACGATTTAGGCGCTTGCCCAACTGATGATTACTTCATTTTATGCCCGCTGGTTCGCTGTTAATAGTATGGGTTGTGTTAAAACGTAAGATTGCCTGAAGAAAAAGCTACCGTTTTGCAGAGCCTAATGGAGGGAGAAAGTAGACAGTACCCAACACAGTTCATTGGAAGTGCCTGAAAACACTTCGGATGGAGTGTAGCTGAGTGATGAGTAGTTTGGATTCTACATGGCTTCAATATCTAGCTATGGTAAGGATTGCAGGCGGAAAAAAGGTCAGAAGAAAGCATCTCTAGCGAGTTTTTTTAATTTTCAAACTATTATTTCTTAAGAGGTGTTAATTAAATATATCAACAAGGAATAACTATGAAAAATTTAAAATTAACACTAATTGCGTCTACCTTTTTATTTTTAGGAGCTTGCAACAACCACACTGAGGAAAAAAACCGCGAATCGGAAGTTAACACCGACACAATCGACACTACCGCGACTGGTAGTCAGGAGATGAGGGATACAGCGCATGTTGATTCGTCAACTAATACTTTGCCGCCCAAATAGTGGAAAGTGTTTAAAAAAAGCCCCCGCTTTGGATTGAACCCTAAAAGTGGGACGAAGTTAAAAATTAATTTGGATTAAGAGCCCGGTATTTTATCGGGCTCATTTTAAATTGAGTTTGATTCTTTCTTTATTATAGTAGTCAATATATTCCGTTATATCCTTTTTAAGTTCATCAACTGAGGTGTATTTCTTAAGGCAGAACATCTCGGATTTAATGATTCCGAAGAAATTCTCAATTATAGCATTATCGTAACAATTTCATTTTCGAGACATACTCTTTATACCTTTTTCACTTAGCACGCGTTTGTACCTAGCCATCCTATACTGTCATTCTTGATCGGAGTGTAATGTCAATTTTTCGTCCCCCTTAAGCGTTTTAAATGCATCCTCCATCATATAATATACCTGTTCAAAGTTTGGTGTTTTAGAAAGATTATAGCTGCTAATCTCACCATTTAACAATTCGATGATCGGCGAGATGTAAACTTTTCTATCCTTAACCTTGAATTCAGTGACGTCTGTAGCCCACTTCAAATAAGGCTTTTTAGCGGTAAAATCCTGGTTAAACAAGTTGGGCGCTGCTTAATTCATAACACCCTTGTAGGATACATATTTACTTCTGATCAGTGATTTAAGGCCTAAGCTGTCCATGATTTTTAATACAGTTTTATGGTTGATAATTCTTCCTATGTTCCTTATTTTCAAGGTTATCCTCCGATATCAATCATTCGATTAGCAAATCAACGCGATAATGATGAAATTGTAAAATAGACGAAACCAAAAAAGCTTAAGGGATGTTTTATAAAATGAAATCCATTCTATCGTAATTAACAATCAGACTATGGCTACCACAAATACCGAAGTTAAAAATATTATTGTGATTGGCGCCTCTGCTGGTGGATTAACTGCAGTGACCAAACTCTTTGCCAACTTTACCACAGATATGGATGCTGCATTCTTCGTGGTCATCCATTTGTCCCCAATTTCAAAGTCAGATGCCATTATAAAAATCATCGACAATAATACTGCACTTAAATGTTTGGTGCCCGTTGATGGGCAGCAGATCGAAAATGGCACGATTTATCTCGCCCCTGCTAATCGGCATCTCTTGTTGGAAAAGGGCAAGATACACATCACCCGGGGGGCTGGTGAAAACCATTACCGCCCGTCAATCGATGTACTCTTTCGTTCAGCCGCCGCAGCTTACAGTGCATGCGTAATAGGGATCGTTCTTACGGGACTTCTCGATGACGGCACTTCTGGTATGGATGCTATCAAACGAAGTGGCGGAAAATGCATAGTCCAGGAGCCTGAGGAAGCGCTTTTTGATGATATGCCAATAAGCGTGATGAACAATATTGATGTGGATTACAGTCTGCCGATAGCAGAAATCAAAAATGTCCTAATTGATCTCATCACTGGACCTGTTTGCGTCGAAAAAGAGGTTCCAGCAGATGTACGGCTGGAGGCAAAAATTGCCAAGCGGGTGACCAGTGATATCGATGAAACTTCAAAACTTGGCGATTTTACTGCACTTACCTGTCCTGAATGTGGCGGAGTAATGGTGAAAGTTGATGAGAATCAGTCCAGATACAGATGTTACACCGGGCACACATTTACAGAGAGGTTTCTGGAGACCGAGCAGTTGAAGCGGATAGAAGAATCGGTATGGGTGTCGATAAGAATGATGGAAGAGAGAAAACATCTTTTATTAAATATGAACTCCGACATAAATTCTAGGTTTGACCTGGACGCTGCCCGAAAAGATGAGCGGATAAAGTCCATGCAGAAGCATATTGATACTCTGAGATCGGCTTTACTTACCCTAGACCCAGATAGAGATTAAGCTCGGTGAATAACACCACCACGGAGTTTAGTTTTGTTAAGCTCAGGGAGAAGATCAATAGAATAGACTGACTATATCGGCACCAAGTTTGGATTATAGATACCATTTTCCAAATTCCGCTTTTTAAGCGAATTATATTATCATTAGCTTAATCCTTTGGTGCAGCAGGATCTTTTGATCTAATGCGCATACTTTTCCAGACATGAGATTTGCCCGAAATCCTTCTTATGCAGATTGGTTTAGTAAAAGGCGAGTTCTCAAATGTTATCTAACCAAATTTTAATAGATTAGACCGTGCGCTGATAATAAGGTTTAGTGTTTGGAGTGAAATCAATTCACTATTACGTATTTTCGTAATGGCCGATACATTGAAGTAAGGCAATATCAGAAACATTGCAAAGCGTATGAAGTATAATGCACCATCCAAAACAGGGCCGTTTGCCGGTAATGAGCCATTGGCAGAATTGATACTCGAATCGATGGACGAACTAATTTGCATTGTAAACTCCAATCGGGCTTTTACCTTCATCAACCGTGCTATGAGAAGGTTTTTTGGAATGCAGGAGGAAATTCAAACAGTTGGCCTTAGTGAGTATGATATTGAACGGCTGGCTGATTTTAAGTTTGCTAAAGGACTTGATGAGGCTTTTGCCAAAGGCAGGATTATCAAAGAGGGTGTGCCCGAAAGCTCGGACCCATCTGCAGCGGTATTGTTCTCATGGACACCGGTCCTAGCAAAAAACGGTTCAGTGACGACGGTAATTGGCGTTGGCAGGAGGACAGATGAGCATAAAATATCCACTACTGATAATCAAGCGGGTGAGCATCAGGGCTTCGTACTAAGGTTAAGCGATTCCCTTAGGTCGCTTATGGATTCCGGGGATATTCAGCGGGAAGCCACTCGTTTACTTGGTGAGCATCTGAATGTAGACCGTACATACTATGCAGCCTGCGATGAGTCTCTTCAGCTTGCAATCATCGAACAAGACTATGTACGAAACAATTTATCCAGCCTTGTAGGTATTCATCACTATGCAGATTTCCAGGCGATTGTGGAAACAATCCGAACCGGCAAAGCCTTTATTGCAGAAGATGTGACAACTATGCCCGAAATTAATTCACAGCTGGACCGCTATCTTGGCAACCAGATGCGGGCTCTGGTTGCCATTCCACTGATGAAAAAAGACCAGATGGTGGCCTGTCTTGCCATCACCTCTTCAGCTCCCAGGTACTGGTTACCTCATGAAATTGCCCTGTTGGAAGAAGTTGCAGAAAGAACCTGGGAGGCGGTGGAACGGGGTCGTTTTGAGACTGCACTGCGAGAAAACGAAGAGCTGATGTCTGCAATATTTGAGAGTCTGCCAGTGGGGGTGGGACTGATCGAAAATGACGGAACGGTTTCCCTGGGAAATAGCGAGCTTCACCGTTACCTTCGCGAAAATAAAATGCCATCAGCCGATAAAACTGTTGCTGCCAGATGGAAAGCACGGGACAGCCAAGGCCAACAAGTCGAGCAGCATAATTATCCAGGCGTGCGGGCCGCACGTGTAGAATCTGTTCTTCCGGGTATAGAGACGCTATACACTAATAGAGACGGGCGGGCGATTTGGACGCAGGTGGCTGCTGTACCCTTTGTAAATTCCAAGGGGAAGAGCGGTGGATTGATCACCGTAGTGAGCGACATCGATCAGATCAAGCGTACTACAAAAGCATTGCAAGAAGTGGAACAGCAATTCAGTGCTTTTGTGTCTGCAAGTTCTGACCTGGTCTACAGGATGAGTGCCGACTGGAAGCAGATGTATACCCTGAGTGGAAGTGGTTTTCTTAGGCAAACAGATAAGCCTAATTCTGACTGGCTCAAATCCTATATACCCCGCAATGATCAGGCCCTGGTGTTGCAAACAATAGCTAAGGCGATAGCTAAGAAGTCGATGTTTGAATTAGAACATCGCATAAACCTTTCCAACGGCGAGATCGGCTGGGTGTTTTCAAGGGCCATTCCCCTTCTCGATGAGTCTGGGAAGATCAGGGAATGGCTGGGGGCAGTTAGTGATGTGAATATGCGCAAGATGGCCGAACAGCAGTTGCAGGATTTTGCATCGCGCCTGGAACAGCAAGTAAATGAGAGAACGAGCGAACTGAAGAATGACCGTGATAAGCTTCAATCTATATTAGATACGAGTCTGATGCAGATGTCCATTTTACAGGCGGTTAGGAATGAGCAAGGAGAGGTGATCGATATAGAAATTATGCTGGTCAATAAAAAACATGAACAGGTAATGGGGCGCAGTGATTTAGTAGGCCTGCATTATGTAAAAGAATATCCAGGCATGAAAGAATCCGTCCTGTTTGGGCTGATCGTTAAAACTATCGAAACAGGTGAGCCGCAGGAAACCGAATACTACTATCCTTATGAAGGGTTCAACAGCTGGTATACCTCCATGTTCGTGAAGCTCAACGATGGGGTAGTGGCATTCACGATGGACATCAGTAAACGCAAAAGCGCTGAACAGGAAAGATTTAAGAATTATTTGTTGCTTCAGCAGTCCGAAGAGATGGCGCTAATGGGGAGTTGGGAATATGATTTAATCAGCGGTGTCTCAGTATGGTCGAACGGCATGTACCGGCTGTTTGGCGTTAAACAGGGACAGGAAATCTCCCCCGAACTTTTAATTAAGTATAGCATTCATGACAACCGTCCGGCAGCTGATCGTGTAATCGCCCATATTCGCAGCGGCGATAAAGATTTTGAGGAAACACTGGCGCTTGAAATAGATAATAAAATAAGGACCGTCCGTCTGAAAGGAAGTGTAATGCGTGATGAGAATGATGCTCCAGTAAGAATATTGGGTGTTGTTGTGGACAAAACAGCCTCAAAAGCCGCTGATGAGAAGCTGCGCGAATTGGAAGCAAGGCAACAGGAATTGATCTTCCGCACGACACTTGCTACCCAGGAAGAGGAGCGCAGGCGAATATCCGAAAGTCTTCATAATGGCCTGGCACAAACGCTATATGCAATCAAGATCAATCTGAACTACCTAACTTCAGAAAAGGCTACGAATGAACCAGAGCGGTTTGCCAGGGATAAAAAATATACTCAGGAGCTTTTAGAATCCTCTATCACGGAGTGTCGAAGGATTTCCCATGAGCTTGTACCTTCGATCTTGGAAGATTTCGGGATTATGGCAGCGGTGAGCGACGTATGCAGACAGCTCAAAAGCGATATAAAATTCACCTGTAGCATTACAGGATTCGAAAAAAGACAGGACAAGTATATTGAACTTGCCGCATTCCGGATTGTACAGGAGCTTCTGTTGAACGTAGCCAAGCATTCCAAAGCAACAAAGGCTTTAGCGAAAATAAATATTAAAGGCCAATATATCGAGATCAGGGTGGAAGACAACGGTAGGGGGATGGAAGCAGTACATAGCAATGGTCCTGGGATAGGACTGGCTTCCATCCGAAGCAAAATGAAGCTTTTGAACGGTATAATGAAAATTGAATCGGGAACAGGAGGGGGAACAATGATAACTATTAAGATGCCGCTACCATCCTAGCGGCTCATCGCTCACATCTCCTGATTGTCAAAACACCATAAAGATTAATAACCATAAATATGCTTGTATATTAGATTTACATCATTGAGGACCGAATGGCAAAAAGGTGTGCTGAAAAAGTATAAAAATAGGAGATTTTTATTTCTGACATGATAAACCAAAATTTACATCAAAAAATACATCTCGATCAGGTGCTGGTATCTACTTGGTAAAGACAGGAAATTAGAAGCATCCCCCGATTTATGCTAATAGTTAATGATCAATTTACAGCAGCTTTGGGGGAAGATGATTTGAGAGGTAACCAGACTACATCGATCTGCTATTGCTAAATCGAAACGCTGGTAGATGCCAGCGAATCAATGATTAACCGCACGGCTAGCACGGTAAAAAACAGATTGTGAAATTGTAACTATTTTCACTCCGATTCGCCATCTCTTGACTCGCGTCCATTGTCTGGTGATGTTCCGCTTTCTTCTTCATTTCCTGGGTTTTTGTTAGCCCGCTCACGCATTCGATTTAACTGATCCTGTTCATTGGCACCCGCGATGATATCCGTCGAGGGCGCTCTCGAAGGTGTTTTTTGAGCGCTAAAACCTCCTTTTTTATTTTGATTGTCTTGATGATTTTTCATGTTTTATTTTTTAATTTGTCTGTAATGGGTTTTGTTATTTAGGGGTTGCAGGCCCTTTGTGTTCCCAATGGTCTTTGATCACCGCTCCATTCAATCCTAACTTTAGCCTTCGGGCATAACGCTCACCTTTAATTTTTCCATTTGCATCTTTTCTGCCGATGAAAATCAAAATTGCCCTCCCGGCGTCATCTGTTTTCATGGCTAAATCATATCGGCTAAACTTCAGCTCCACTAAGGTGTTAACCTGATATGTTTTGTTTATAATCTTTATTAGCGTATCGGTTAGTTTCATGTTAGTCAAAGTTATCAATCATTGAATTTGCAATCCTTTTTTATCTTTTAGAAAACATGTTTATTTTATGCTTGGTTTTTTAATGATTGTTGAAGTTATCCGGTCGTAAAGTTTTAGATGCTACAGTTTGGTTAAATGCATTTATTAAAACACTACAAACACGAATAACCACTGCCTTTTCCTTTATTGCTTCGCCTACGTATTTCAATTTATTGGATATTGAGGTATCTTAAGATTTTGGGCAAATGATAAATAGTTTAGCTTTGTAATTTAATATTGTTAAACAGTTACGTTTTGTATCCCATTTTACGAATTTTCTATTTCCATGTTCTCTGTTCATGTCAAAGGCTAAAATGTTGATTATCTTGTCTGCTCTTATTTATTTTAGAAGTATCTAAACTCAATCTTTTCATCGTTGCTAGATCACCTAGCCATATTTTGGTGGGCATTGATTTCCAATGCATTTAAAAGGTCAAGCTCTTTCTCCACTCCCGGCATCTCCTCTTTTATAGAGGCTTTTACACGTTGTTGTCTCGCGTGCCCTGCCTCTTTGTATGCGGTTATGGTTTTCCTAATCTCAGCTGATAATTGGGAATTAAAAGGCATATAAAAACTAATACCGATTTGTTTGGATAGCCATCGCAGCGAATCGATTTGCTCGGTCCGAAGATCTTCATTTGGAATTACCTTGTTCTTAGTTAAGAAACTATGCAACGCATTCTTCTGAAATTTAAGCCGCTCCAATGCTTGTTTGGCATAGGCCTTTATTTGCGGATTACCTGATGAAGAAATGGCAATGGTAAGCAGGCTATCTTGCAAGGTCATTGATCGGCTGGCGATTTTTAAATTGTCTGCGGCGTCTTCCTCTAGATTGGTTTCAAATGCTTCAACGCCACCAATGCGGTTTTCTACCGCAGTATCGCCGCCAACGCTATCTTTTTCCATTGATGAACGCTTGTCTGCTCTGTTTCAGCTTAAAATATAAGTCACTAAGGTGGTGAAAATGAGCGTGTGTTTAACTTTAAATGTTTTAATGATCATAATTCTCTGGTCTTAAATTTACATGGAGCCGTAGTATCCTAACCTGTTCGTATAGCTGTGCTATTGAAGAGCTTTTGATTAAATTAAGCGTTTTTATTTATTCATTGCATGCACATTGGTTTTCAATGAATTAGTCTGCGTGGTTAATCCTGCCATAATAGCGAACATACCCATTAACACATGCGGCCAAAATACCTGTTGGCTGAAATCAAAGAGCCATGGAGATGTGGAAAGAAACACTCCGAGCACTATATCCATGTCTAGGTGGAACGACATGGGGATATTCTTTTTCAAGCCGAGTTCATAATTTGTATATAAAGAAATAACCAGAACCAGTGCCGCAGCTATAAAAAAACAACTGGCGGCTGTAGTATTTGATATAAATCCAAATAGCCACGGTGCAGCGATCATGAAGAGTACCGAAAGGTAATCAATAATACCATGAGTCTTTCTTGAGAGTTTTTTCATTTTCATCATTGTTTATATCTCAAGAACATCGTTTGTTAACGCTCAGTTTGGTGATTTTTACTGATTTCACTGGTGTCAACTACCTAAATATCTAGACAAGCTTAAATAGCAATCAGTTATGAGCCAAGGATACCGCCTACATCGTCCGGTGGGGGCGGTGTGTGCTGGCGGAAATATATACACTGAATTTACCATCCTCCAAAACCCTCTAACTTCATCGCGAAAATCAATAGTAAGTTTGAACAGTTTTTTTACGAGTGCGAAGGATTGCTCACTGGTATCTCAAATTCCTCGTCTCTTGATAGTATGGATGTTTTCAAATCCCTTATGCTTATTCTCCGATCGTTATCATAACAGGTTATGTTGCTTCCATAGCTTTCACGCCCGTCAATTAAAATGACTACCCCAGTCCCTAACACGCGTAGATTTACTCCTTTGGTCACCAATATCGCAGTGTCCTCCTCGATGCCGATACCTATACACGCTGGATTTGTGGCGATAACCTGGGCCATTCGAACGAACCTTCCCCTGTGAACAAAATGGGTGTCAATACAAACATCCTTCAAAAATTCAAATCCCGTTGTAATTTTGACAGCCGCAGCCACCATTTCCTTTTCGCCATTGCCTTCAAAGATCATCGGCGTTGACATAGCCATTGCACCTGCACTTGTTCCAGCAATAAAGAGCCCATTATCTATATATCTTTCTTTTAACTGGACCATTATTTCTGTGCCGCCATAAATCGCTGTCAGTTTTAACTGGTCTCCTCCAGAAAAAAAGATGCCCTTAGCACGCTCAATGCGCTTGGTTAATTCCTGATCTGCATTTGGACGCACATAATGATGAATGTGTCCGGTCGCCTTGGCACCCAGGTCCATAAAGCATTCTGAATATTGCCTGTAGGTTTCTTCAACTGATTCGTTTCCAGCGGTTGTTATGATTTCGATAACTGGATTTTCTCCGCAAAGCTTAATGAATTCTGTCAAAACGCTTTTGTGAGCGTCTTCAATCTTCGCTATTTTATCTTCAGCACCACCAATCAGCAGTAGCTTTCCTGTTGGGACTGGACACTTATGTTTAAGCTTCATCTATTTTTTACGTCTTTTTGCTACTATTTAAATGATTGAACCAATATTAATTTTTCTAGTCTAGTCGTTCGCAGTTATCAACAATGGAACCATTGAAACGATAGACTTGTGCATCGATGCCTGCAATCTATAATTTTCTCAAATCCCCCTTACAAGCGGATTTTGGGCATTTCGGTTTTTCTCTTCATCGTTGTTATCCTGAAGTTCGATCTCCTTTCTCGTGGCGTTCAGGCTTCCGCTGCCAGCAATACCACGATAGTCTGTTTCGTCATCGAGTTTTTGCTCATTTATCTTATCACGTTCCCGATTCTTACTTTTTGCGCTAAAATTTCGCTCGTATATATCTTTAACTCCTTTCTGGGGGTTACCTGTTAACGCTTTTCTCATTTTCTCCTCCATGGGGACATTTTTCCTGTCCTTCTCCTGGTCCTGGAAAGATAGCAGCTTGTCGTCCTTTCCATCAGTCTTGCTGTGGATTCTCTCATTCATAACTGTTCTATTTTAAATTTGACTCATTTTAGGCCGATATGTCCTTAATTTCCTTCTAAATATTAAACATTATGGTTATCATGGAGGTTTGATTTATTTTCAACAAATGCCAGTAAAACGTTGACACTTTGTGTATCCATTTGTGCCACCCCATCCGTCATTGCGCCTTGCTCGGTTAAATTTGTCCACCAGTAGAAGGCAACTCCGATCTGCCAGCTCAAGATAAATCAGAGCACAAACATTTCTGGAAGAAATGGACCAGGTAAAAGCTATTTCACTAAAAACCAGCTTCTTTTTAACTAATAGGATAATCTTTTATGGGCTCACGGGCCCGGCTTTTAAAGGCCAATCGGAAAATCTGCTTGATTCCTCGAGATATTCGTTTAAAAATAACCTGCAATTTCCAATGCAGCGCTAGAGCTAACGATATGCAGTTTTTTTCGCTCGGCACGGCAAACGATTGAAACGCATTGTACAGCGAATAAAACGGCTATTACTCGCCGCTTCTAAAGTTCTATTTTTGACCTGAAAGCCTTGTACTTTGAGCGTCCAATAGGCAAAATTTGTGAATTTTTAAGACGTAAAGAATATTTGCTGCCCGAAGGTACTAAGATGTCCTCTGTTTGGCTAACCTGAGCAATATAAGACCCGTCCTATGCCGATGTTTTCGAATTTGGTCTGCTAAAGCGCATAGGGACGCTCACCATAAATCCGTCCTTTTATTACCAACATAATACTGGGGTAATGCTAGATTATAGGTATCGCGAAAACGGACTCTTTATTTCCATGCCGGTCAATATAGATCTTGAAAACAGGTCAGGAGCAGAGCTTTCAGTGCTCTATGATCCGTATAAATGGCTACAGATGAGCATGGAAGCTAATGCTTACCATTTTCGACAGTCGGGGGTTTACGCCATTCAGGATTTTGCTTATTCAGGCACAATTACCTCAAGATTCGGTGCCCAACTCAAATTTACCAGTAAGTCCAGTCTGCAGGCTCGATACAATTTTAGCGGCGCAGTAAATAATGCCCAAAGCAATATTAAAGCTGTACATGCTCTTGATATCGGGATAGCCCAAAATTTCCTAAAAGATAAAGCTAGTCTGCTTTTTGATGTAAGCAACCTTTTCAACATGCGAAGATTTTCGAGTACTACTTTAGGAAAAGATTTCAAGATCACTCAGGAAAATAGTCCAAATGCTGCGAGGTACCGGCTAACTTTTGTTTATCGCCTCAACTTAACCGCAGACCAGGCTGTCAGGCAGGCTAAAACCGGAAATAGAAATTAACTCAATATTTCCTTATCTGATGTTTAAATCACTGAGTTATTAGTATATCCTCAGCCAGGACAGAGAAATAAAGGTGGCAAGGGGGGGCACGGAAGTTCATTAAAGCTGGTACTTTGTCGTAATAATTTTTATTGGAGTCATTTTATTTTCACCTTTTAATTACCGCTATTCATGGCTGAAACTGCTATAATGGTTGTCCCCGGGCCTAGATTATGACCCATCGAGAATAAAAGAAAGAAACAAATAGGAGAAGTAAATTTATTTATTGCTAAACTTTTTATTTACTATTATTTTCCTTTGAACGACTTCTGTAATGAAATAATAATGATAATATTGCACCAAGAAATCCTGGATGTTAGCTTTTTGTTTTGTTGACCACTTCTCGCACCATAATGGCCAAAGCTATTCAGTGATTCTCAGCCATTCAGACAACTGGAGAGAGAAGAAGCTGCGGATAAATGGTTTTGCTTGGTCCCATTTAATTACAATATATGTAGACGTTAATTGGCTGGCGGATGGCAATAATGATTTCTTTAGTTAACGTCACTGCTTTTAAAAGCTTCCCAATTTTCAAAACCTATAAATTGACTCAGGCTGTCTAGAATGAAACGAGATACAAATATGGTTTCTTCTCCCCAAAAGCCATATAATCTTTTAATACTCGACTCGGAAATGTAATTCTTGTTTTTTAGGAATACAAGCTGCGATATTACCTTACAGTCTTGCTCCCGAAGTTGGCTGATTCCACATTGAATAAGGATCTTTTTCTTCAATCTTAGCTGCGCTTGTATGTTATCCATATACCATTGCTTAAAAGTTGCTAAATAATTACATTATTTAACATTGTGAGCTTTAAAGTAGTTTAATTTCTTATCCATAATTTCTCAGAGAAAATATGAATCAATTTTTAGCTTTCTATCAACTGCTGAATCTGTTATAATATGGCAAAAAAATGTAAAATAAAATACTCTATTTTATTAACAGTCTAATTTTTAGCATTATAAAATAGAAATATTCTCAACGATTGAATATTTCTTTTGGTTATTAGGTCTTTGCTTCAGCATTACAATGAATGGATCCGTTGTTTGAATCTAAGAGTAACAATAGGCCAAAAGAAAAAACTTTTTTGAAATCAAAAAAAATCGATAAAATTGCCAGACTTTTCAGCTTGAAGAAGTAGGTAGGTAATGGAATTATTGGTTTTGGTTGGGTTCTTGCCATACCTTTTAAGAAGTTAGTTGCTTTTTCAAATAAGTAAATCGATTAATTAGATGTATCGAAAATACACTAAATCAGTTGATTACTGTATATTTCATGCTTTAAGTTCTAAGCATTAGTAAAAAGGCAATTTGTAGATTATGAAAAAAAACAAGAAAATTTTTGATGCCGATTCTGCTGAAAAGCAGGTAGTGAATTCAATTCTAGAAAGCGTTGTGAATCTGATCAAAAAATGTTTTAACCTTCAGCATGTGCAAATCAATTTAGAAGGGTATTCACCTAATATAGTTCAAGATGGAGAAATGATAATCATGACTGTTTTAAAACGCGATAAAACTATTTTGGGCTCCATCCTGACCACCGATTCTTCTTTTATATCCCTGAAGGGGAAAGAAAAAATAATTCTTGAAAATATCGCCGAAATGCTGATTGTACAGTTAGATAGTTTAAGCGCTTTTGAAAACTCCATTGGGGCCTCCATCGACCTGGTTAAAGAAAATTCCAGATTCAAAACTGAACTGGATCTTGCATACGAAGATTTAAATATGGCGCATGAAGAGTTGAATGATGCTTATAATCTGGGTATAATTTTGAACCGAAACCTTTCTAAGATGCGTCAGGAAATGAAAACATTTCTAGAGCAAGCGCCAGTAGCCTTTGGTATTTTACGGCATCGGCGCCTCAAGATTGAGGTGGCAAATAGTTTAATACTGAAGCTTTGGGGGAAAAATCAGTCTGTCATTGGCATGCCACTCTCAGTAGCACTGCCAGAACTTGCAGGTCAGGGATATCTCGACATCTTAGATGAAGTTTACACTAGCGGAAACCGTTTCGTAGGTAGCAATTCGCCTGTTAAGCTGGAAATAAAAGGCGTATCGGAAATCGTCTTCTTCAATTTTATTTATGAACCCCTCAAAAATGAATCAGCAGTAACCAATGGTATTATGATAATTGCAACTGATGCTACCCCCTTGGCTAAGGAAAATTAACACAGTAAGCGCTTCGAGCATAACAATAACAGCTGATAAATTTTCTTGCTTTAATGTATTTGATACAACATTATCAGTGTTAATTATCAATTTTTTGAGCGCGAATTTTAAAATAGCATGTCAATGTAGATGCATTTATACTTTAGTTTAATTTATCTCACATTGAAAACAAAAGACTCAAGAGCAAATTACCCCGGTATCATCGGTCTAGAAGTGATAATGGCGGACCAACTGCCCGCATCCCGTTTACTGAAAATATGTTAGATATTTCTTCTTGGCTCGGCTCATGATCGAGGCGGGACATCGTAACAAAGAAATCTTCTAGTTTCCCTGCAGGCTGCAAAATCACTGTCATTTTTCCCGTTGCTGACACTTGAGTCCAGGCATGAGCAACTTGCCTTGGTAAAAAGATGGTGTCACCTGGGGCAAGCTTAAAGATGTCCTCTCCAACCTTAAATAAATATTCTCCTTCTTTAACTATGAAAACTTCATCCTGCTTATCGTGGATATGCAGTGGAGTACCTTTACCTTGGGATAAGGATGTTTGTTCGAAAATAGCCATACCTCCCCTGGTATCACTCGCTGATATTTTAACATCCAATATGTTATTGTTGACGCCTTTGAGTTGAATGTGTCCATGCTTTCTTCCTTCTCCCGAGCTCACTTTAAAGCCCTTTCCCTTCTCCTGGAGGGATAAGCTCACTCGTGAATAAACTAAGGAAGGGACACCCATAATCCCTATAATTGCTGTGATAAAGTTCTTCCTTTTCATAAATTTATGCCCTAAAAATGATTTCTAACAAATGCTACGCCCTGGATTTTCTGGTTAATGTCTACCCCAAACGCTCAAGACGATGGTTTGCAGTCACAACCCTTCTTTTCAGGCGAGAGCGTATTATCTCTGGTTTCCTGCATTCATTTCTATTCTGTTGTGAATGAATTGGTTATGAATTTACCAAAAAATGTTATTAGATAAAATTTTAAAGTGCTTATAGTATAAAATTAGACTTGATAACTGACAGTGATCAAATTAAATAAGCCAATAATTATAAAAGTTTAAAAAAAACGGTTATAACAGAAGACTGTATAATCGCTTTCAGGTTTAGCTAGTGAATGTTGGATATTTAAACCAATTAAATAGTAAAAAACGATTCACAATCATTTCCCAATCGCTCAACCTTAAGCCCTCGCTGGTGATTGTTGCTCCTTTCCAATTTTTTTCACCCGAATCCTTAAAGGACTTGATAAGCTATCGAAGGTGCCGAGATATTTAAATTAACAAATTATTTGTTCAATTTATATCTGATTATTTAATTTTTATTTTTCAAAACTTACTGATAGGTAAAGTGTTGTGGTAATAAATTACCCTGGCAATGATTAGAAAAAAACTGAAATCTATTGCAATGACGCTTTTTTTCCGGTTAAGCTAAGGTAGGATCAAAGGACAATTACATCTGGTTTCAATTAATGATCACTTTTTATGTTCAATGCTAATAAAGCCAGATTTGAGCATTTGGTAATGAAATAAATATTTTTGATTTGTGAATAAACTAAACAAACCATTATGGCAAATATCGATCTCGCAGCAATGAAGGCAAAATTGGAGGTAAAAAGCGAAAAGTTTCATCAAGCAGTAATTGAATCTTTTTGGTCTGAGCACGGTGAGTTAATTTATGTGCTTAAAGATGGCATTTGCCTGGTTGAATATGCTAGTCTGCTTAAGTTTATCTCTAATATTGCCGGAACTTTTGATAATTCAACACATATAAAACTGATGCATTCAGATTCGACACATTTCGAGAGTTTCATAACTAGTGCCCACAGGCAAGAAATAACAGTTTAGTCCTGCGCCCTTTGCTACCAGTAAAGCCCGCGATTTGTGCCGTCGAGATGTAGTCCAAATAACAATGCTTGACCTTGGTGATAAACTCGCGAAGGACGGCATTTTCATTCTGCTGGAAATAGCTGAATTAGTGATGGCGTTAATTAAACTCCCCTAGTTTAAGGATAACATAGGAGAGATGTGAGGATTCAACTTTGCATAAGTACATATCCAGAAGAAAAAACTAATCACTTTGTGATCATTAGCGAGCGCTCACTGTTTCCATTTCAACTGCTACAAGCCCGTTTTCTGTCAATTCAATTTCAAAAGACACATTTTTAATGGGGTTAACGCCTTAATCGCTGGTCCAGAATAAAACTTTATTTCCGGTCGTTGTCATCTATCCAAAGACCACATCCTGTCAATAAGTCCATCGATTTGATTTTACCTTTTCTCAAAAGCATGGCCCCTATAAATGCTTTAAAGCTTAGACAAGTTACAATTGAAGTTCGATAAAAACTTCGTCAGGATTTTCTTGTTCAAAGACTGATATAATTCTATCCATTACAAGGAGTTTCAACGCAAGTGTTAGATCATCGAGCTCAATACCGCTATCTTTTGACATCTGGGTCAGATTAAATGATGATCTTATTGAATCTTTAAGTTCTTCGTTTAGATATAGCCTAACTGTTTCTTTATTAGTCATATTCAAATATAAAAGACCCCCACAATATTTCTGCTAATGGATAAATAAATAACCACGGGCGCTAGGTTTGCCTGGTGTCAGGGTCGGACGGATTCGCCTCGTATCTTTCTTCACCATCCTTTTGGGGATGAACAATTAGCGAATCTTTTCTTGCTCCTGATGGATTGCTGCCTGTTCCAGATGTTTTAGGTTTTGTAGATAATTCCTCATCCACACTATTTTCTTCGCCGCTACGGGTTGGGTTACCTAAAGCGCTTTGAATTATATCCCGTTGTTCTTCTTCACTAGGTATATTGTTTTCAGAATTATTGCTCGTATTATCCATGTTTGTGACTTTCAAGTTAAAACAAGCTTTACGGCCTTTGGTTTTAAAAAAGACTTTTAGAAATAATTTATTTAAAATCTTTTTTATAAAAATGATGTTCTTATTTCAGGGATTTAGAGGATTGACGATGTTGACAAGTAATACGGTAGCTAGTAAGGTGAATAATGCGCTGGTTGAGCAGATAAAGGAGTGACTCCGGTAAAGACCTGGATTCAAAAATAAAAACAAAGAGGCAAGAAGATTAGCTTAAAGCGTCTGATGCTGAATGATAATAATGGTAATGCTAAATAAGGGCAGAACATGGGTAAAATAATCAATTTAATAGTGGGATCTGCTGGAGCAGTAACTTTAAATGTCTGCATGAGGGATTAAAAAAGAAAGGGAGCAATATGCCCCGAGTAGATCTCCTCGGTGAAGAAGCCCTGAATAAAGTGTTGGGGATTTTAGGCCCAAAAATTCGAAATAAGGAGAACCTCTATCAAGCCATCCTGGCAAGTGATATATTAGGGAACACAATTTATCATAACCTCATTGCATCGACTGGACCAAATAGATATTGACTAAAGCTATCGCCTCTGGTCTTGTCCCGGGGCTTGGCGCTGTCACTCTTCCAACACAATGAGATTAGATGAGCGTCCGGTCGCCAGAAACAATCAAGTTAAATTCCTGACCGTTGGCTATTATCTCGTTTGGGCATTAGTAACTGGACTAATCTTAACCAAGGCTTCTCGAATTGATTAAGGTGTTGGGTTAATTAACTTTTGCCTCAATGGTATGGAAAGTAAATGTCTTTCGCAAGCGTTTAAGTCATCACCTAAGCGCTTTTAAATAGCTAGATATTATCCAAGCTAATCCACTACGTGAAATAATCACAATTCATTGCGGCCAAAATCGGGCCATTAATTTATTCAAACCAATTCTTCGCATTTTTATGAATTTCTTGCATTTTTTTTAGCCTAAGAAGTTCCTTCGAGTGGTTATGGCAATGGCATGATCCAAGAAAGGACCAAGAGATTAATTTCGTTGTTTATGGTTAACTTAACGATGTGAACCAGGTTCAAGCAGAACCGTTTAGCATCAGCTAATCCTCTATCGGAGAAGGAGAAAACGATTTTAGAAAATAACCTCCACTGTCATCCCTAGTAATGCATGTAAGAAATGCGACCCATGAAAAAACTAATCTTTTAGAGCTGTTTAGCTACTTGATGTGTTATTTCCGCGGCTATATGGTCGGTAACTTACCTGCCCTATCGTCTTTTTCCGAGTATTCTATCCGTTGAATCATTGATTTGGAGTAAAAATATAGCAGCAGGAAGTGAATAATATTTTTTTAAAAGGTTTTTCTATATTACTTTTAATTTTGCAAGCCTGATCAATCAGGCGATCAGGACCAAATATGATGATAGAGGGGGAAATGAAACCGGGGTATTCCGACGGTTCAACTTTAAATATAACGGCTTTAAGCCAGTTTGATGGTCTGGCTGAAATCGCCAGTCAAATATGCGAAACCGAATATTTCGTGCTCGGAAGCCGCGGAAAGGATTTTTTTGGCAAGGGAGTTGACAAACTAGCGATATATTTTAATCCTGATGAATTCTGGCGATCGTTTGGTCATGAAATCGATTCCGATCCTTTGGATCTTATTAATCTTTTCAAGACTGCTGATTTAAAATCAGCAGCTTATCAGCAAGGGTTTTTCTTAATATTCCCTATCCGCGGCTCTGGTGGGAATTTGCTGGGCATTCTTGCACTTTTTGACAATAAAGAAAAACAGCCAGATAAGCTACAAATTAGAACAACAGAAGCCATTTGCAAGCAAATCGGGCTATTGGCCGAATCATTTGGGTGCCAGGACCTGGAAAATTTTTCTGAGCTTTTTGAGCTTTCGGAAGATCTTATATGCATATCCTCAATCGAGGGTGTTTTGGAAAGCGTTAATCCGAGTTTTTACCGGATTCTTGGCTGGACCACAGATCAGTTAATAGGTAAGTCCCTCTTTGATTTTGTTTTTGATAAAGACAAACGTGGCACCCGGCTCAAACTAAAAGGCCTCCTTTCCGGTGTTAGCGGGGTAAGTTTTACCCATAAGCTTATCACCAGCAATAACGATTTTAAAACTATTGAATGGGTGGCCACAATTGTGCCAACAACAGGTAAGGTTTCTGCGATTGGACGCGATATTACTGAAGAACTGGAAAAACAACGTAAGCTTTCCTTAAGCGAAAAGAAATTCAAGATATTTTTCGAAAACTCTCAGGGCCTCATGTGTACACATGACCTTAAGGGAAAACTGATTTCAGTTAATGCTTCGGGCGCAAAAATATTGGGCTATACAAAAAGCGAACTCGAAGGAAATACCCTTTATGATATTGTTCCTTCTATTCGGCACACTTATCTTGATGATTACCTGAACTCAATTGCTTTACTAGGGTATGGAAAAGGCCACATGGTAACCCTTGCAAAAGATGGATTTGAGCGAATTTGGATGTTCTCAAATGTGCTTCAGGTAGATAATGAGGGAGAGCCTTATGTGATCGGAAATGCTGTAGATATAACCGAGCAGTATGAGCTGGAAAATGATCTTCGGCACACCAAGGGCATACTCGAGCAGACCAACAAAGTTGCAAGGGTTGGCGGTTGGGAAGTGGATCTGGTTGCAAATAAAATTGAATGGACCCCTTTAACTAGGGAAATCCATGAGGTAGATCCTGATTTTATCCCTCAGCTTGATACAGCCATAAACTTCTACAAGGAAGGAGAAAGTAGGAACAGGATTGAAACGGCAATAGAAGCAATCCTTGAAAACGGAAATCCCTATGATCTCGAACTTGAAATTTTAACTGCCAAAGGCAGAGAAGCTTGGGTAAGGTCTATTGGCAATGCGGTATTTACCAATGGAGTTTGTACGAAGCTTTTTGGAACTTTCCAAGATATAGACGAACATAAGAGGGTTGAACTTGAGGTAGGGAAATCAAAGAAACTTCTGGACGATGTACTGAATGCAGCCTCAGATCTATGCATTATAGCCACCGATACTAAAGGTGTGATTACCGTTTTTAATAAAGGGGCGGAAAATTTACTTGGTTATTCGGCTTCAGAAATGGTTGGAAAACAAACCGCTGAGGTCCTTTTCAGCTGCTTAGATTTAGAGCGTCTCTGGCCAGAAGAATATAAAAAACCTAAAGCTCTGGGCTTCGAGCGCTTTATGGGAATTTCCCCAAAAAGTTCAGCTTCCAATAATGAAATCAGATATATCACCAAAGCTGGCCATCAGCTCGAGGTTTCTCTTTCGGTGTCTTTGATAACAGATCCAGAGGGAGAGGCAACAGGGTTCTTGGGTGTGGCGACCGATATAACGCATCCAAAAGCGCTTGAAGAAGCGCTTTCCTTAGAGCGGGCAAGGCTGTTGGCGTTTGTCGAACATACGCCTGCTGCTGTGGCTATGCTTGATAAGGAGATGCGTTATTTGGCAGTGAGCAGAAAGTGGGTGGAAGATTACAACTTGGATCATAACCATATTATCGGAGCCTCCCATTACCAGATGTTTCCCAACCTAGACGAAGCAAGAAAAGCCCGACATCAGGAAATTCTAAAAGGCAAGATAGAAAGAAGGGAAGAAGATATATTTATCGATTCCAAGACAGAGGAACAGCATTTCATCACGCTTGAAATGCGCCCATGGTACCGCTCCGAGCACGAAATAGGCGGAATGATGATCTTCACTCAAGATATCTCAGGCATGATCGCTCATCGAGATGAGCTAAGAGCGGCAAAAATCCATGCCGATGAGGCGAATCTTGCGAAATCCGAGTTTCTCGCAAATATGAGTCATGAGATAAGAACGCCTTTAAATGGGGTAATTGGTTTCACTGATCTTGTTTTAAAAACTGGTCTTGATGAAATCCAGCAACAATATTTAACCATAGTAAGTCAGTCCGCGGGAGCCCTACTGAATATTATCAATGATATTCTTGATTTTTCAAAAATTGAAGCCGGGAAGTTTGAATTGGATGTTGAAAAGTGCGACCTTTTTGAAATGACCTGCCAGGCAACAGATATCACCACCTATCAGATTCAGTCAAAAAACCTTGAGATGATTTTGAATCTTAGTCCACGTCTTCCCCGCTTTGTTTGGGTAGATGATGTGCGGTTAAAACAGGTTTTGGTTAACCTTTTAGGTAACGCATCTAAATTCACTGAACAGGGAGAGATAGAATTAAAGGTGGAAGTGCAGCAACAAAGGGAGGATAAGTGTCTGTTCCGGTTTAGTATCCGAGACACAGGAATTGGGATTCAGCCCGACAAGCAGGAAAAAATATTTGAAGCCTTCGCCCAAGAAGATTCTTCGACAACAAAAAAATATGGTGGGACGGGCCTGGGATTAACAATTTCAAATAAACTTCTTAAGATGATGGGCAGCCGCCTTGAACTCTATAGCTCACCAGGCAAAGGAAGTACTTTTTATTTTGATATTCTACTCCCTTGCGAACAAGGAGAACCCGAGGAATGGAAACAGATCGATTCAATCAATAATGTGCTGGTGGTAGACGATAACGATAACAATAGAAATATTCTCTCGGAGATGTTGACGTTGAAAGGGATCAAAGCAGATCAGGCAAAAACCGGATTCGAAGCATTGCAGTTTCTTTCTGAAGGTAAGAAATACGATGTGGTGTTAATGGATTATCACATGCCCTTTATGGATGGACTGGAGGCGATAAAAAAAATACGGCAGAGTTTTTTTGAAAGCCATGATCAGCTGCCTATTCTTTTACTTCATAGCTCAGCTGATGACAATACGCTTATTCATTCCAGTCAAGCGCTTCACATTAAACAACGGCTGATTAAGCCCATTAAGATGTCTCAGCTATATAATGCGCTTGCTAAACTTCATGTGATTGTGCCTGAAAAGACAGAAATCTTGAATGAGGATCGCGATTTGATTGCTCAGGCGGATATCCATTCGCAACACAGAATTATGATTGTGGAAGATAACGAAGTAAACCTCATGCTAACCCGGAGCCTGATCAATAACAGATTTACCAATATTGAAATTATTGAAGCAAAAAATGGTAAAGAAGCGCTGGAGCTATTTGTGTTACATAAGCCCGAACTTGTATTAATGGACGTCCAAATGCCGATTATGAATGGTTATCAGGCTTCAAAGGCCATCCGCGCCACCGAGAGCGAAAAACGGGTACCAATAATTGCCGTCACTGCCGGGAACTTATCCGGAGAGCGCGAAAAATGTCTGGAAGCCGGCATGGATGATTTCTTACCTAAGCCTATTCTACAAGGTAGTCTCGAGGCAATCATGGCCAAATGGATTACAGGAACAAAAGCACCGAACAATAAACAATCCAATCAAACTCAAATTCACTCTGAACACTTCGATCCATCCCGTTTAGCCCTTTATTATGGAGAGAATAAGGAAAAGCTCGCTAAGATAGTTTTGTTAACGATCAGCCAACTTGAGGAATCTAAGGCGCAATTCGAAAAATTGATGCTGCTTAAAGATCTGGAAAATTTAAGGCTGCTCGGACATAAGGTTTATGGAACTTCTGTCTCTGCAGGGCTTACCCGCTTAGCTCAACTGGCTACAGATCTTGAAGTTTTAGCCGTTAATCACTCCATTGAAGCACTTTTTGAAAAATTTTCTTTGGAAGTCAGTGTTCTCAAATCTTTACTAACAGAGCGATATCTTATTTAACTGTTTTAATTAGGTTTTTTAGCTTTCTGGCAAATTAGCGTTGTGGTTCGGAATGTTAGTTTAAATATTTAATTTTGGACATGATCAGAAAAAGCAATCTTCCGTTGGAAAATATTGATGGTATTTCCAGGGATGCTGAAGCTAAAAATATTAAAAGGGGAGATCTGCATCTTTCCAGCCTTTTACTTTTAAATGTCATTCCTCAACAGGTTTGGACCGCCAATGAATCAGGGAAAATTCATTATGTAAATGAAATGATATGTGCTGATTTCGGTTATCCAATAGCTGCAATTCTGAGAGCCGGCTGGGCATCTTTTGTGCATCCTGAAGATTTGAGCTCCAGTACCTTCAAATGGAAAGAATCCCTGATCTCAAAAGAAAATTATTCAACCGAATTTCGTCTTCTTTTTTCTGATGGAAATTATTACTGGCATCTTGCGAGGGCTAATTATATCCTGCAGGATGATAAGCAAGGTGTTTGGGTGGGAACAAATACTAATATCAACGAGCATAAACAAAATGAATCCCGCAAAGATGAATTTATTTCGGTCGCAAGTCACGAATTAAAAACGCCGTTATCGTCGATTAAAGGTTATAACCAGCTGATGCTTCGTAAAGCCAGCGACCCGGTAATTAAAGGATATCTGGAACGCACGGCAGCTCAGCTCTTTCGTCTTGAAAAACTCATTAGCGATCTGCTGGATGTCAGCAAAATAAATGCAGGTAAAATGCATCTTAATATTGAAAAATTCATGTTTTCAACTATGCTAGCAGAAGCAGTTGCCAGCATGCAGGAAATATATCATACTCATAAGATCATAATTAACGATAACACAGAAACAGTGTATAATGGTGACCAGTTCAGAATTGAGCAAGTTATTCAGAATTTTGTTTCAAACGCCGTTAAATATTCTCCACGAGCAGACAGGGTAATCCTGTCCTGTAATGTTGAGGACGGAAATATTGTCTTGTCAGTAACAGATTTTGGATTAGGAATCAAAACAGAGGATCTCCATAAATTGTTCGAGCGTTATTATAGGGCAGACAATACAAAACAGAAATTTGACGGATTGGGCCTTGGCCTGTTCATTTCTGCTGACATTATAAAGCGGCACGGGGGCACGTTTTGGATTGAAAGTAAGATAGGGGAAGGGTCCGTTTTTTCTTTTAAACTTCCTTTAAGCCGCGAGCTTAACACCGCACCAGAGGTCCGAACCCCTAGTTACTACAGGGACCAATACCTAAATATTTCCTGCCCAATCGATTCTGATATCATGTACGTAGAGTGGACAGGTTATCAGGACATGCAATCTGTCAAACACGGGGGAACACTGATGATAGAATACCTGGGCGCTAATAAAAGAAGTAAAGTATTTAATGATAATAGGCTTGTTCCGGGAACCTGGTCTGAGGCATCCGATTGGGCAGCATCCGTCTGGCTTCCTTTAATGGAACTTGCTGGTTTAAGATTTTTTGCATGGGTGTTATCTTCAAGCGCATTCAGTCAGCTTTCGGCGAAAAAGAGTGTGGATAATGAGGAGAGTTCTGCCCAGATTCTTTTTTTTGATCAAGCAGAACAAGCTTCGGCTTGGCTTACAGCCTCCAATTAGAATAACTGATCTCTACGGGTTTAAAGTAAAATCATCTTCGACAAAAATAACTCAATATCGGTATCCTTTTAGCAATCTGATTAGAAATAGGATAATTTTTTTGGATAAAATTGCTAATCTGAAAACTTTTGCGCACCGGAGAATGTTGTTTTTTATGTAAGCTTGAGAAGCTTACATCAGTCTTTTCAGATTGAGCGTCATTAGTGTCCGGCAGATGAATTAATTTACATCTGCCTTTTTTTATTTTTTTAAAACCTTCTTTATTTTAGCCCTGTTTTATTAGTATATGTTTTTCGTAGTGATATGGATGTATCCCTACTGGTTATAAATTAAATCGATAAAATGCAGGGATTAGTACCCCTGCATTTTTTTTCTAAAGTTGGTTTTGGTAAAAGCCAACTCGCCAAGGGTTTAAGCCAGATTGATACAAAATTACGGATTAGTGGTCTTTAAGTGCATATTTCGCTGACCTCCTTACTATTGAAATCCATCCAATCCCGTTATATGATTACTTTTCGTTTAACCGGGCCAGAATATGATGGTATGCCATTTCAAGTTTTTACTATCGAAAATTAAGCTTCAAATTGAAAATTTATGATTTCATTTTTGCGCAACAGGAGATTTGGATTTCAAAATTGCTGTCTGTGAATGCATCCTTCAGGTTATGGTAAAGACTTGATTAGGTATGATTTGAATAAATTTTTGAGAATTGAAGCATAAAAATGAGCATCGCTACTACCATTCAAATTAAGTTGAACTCCATATTTAGATCGGCAAGAAACGAAAGGGCTTCATTCATAGTTTAGGCGCTCTGCATTGAATGCCGAAGCAATTGGATTTGGTCCTTTTTTGAGCTTATAGAAAAGGGTAAGATACGGGCGTCGCCGATTCAAAGATATGGACGCTTATTTTCTGGTTCATGAATTTCGTAAAGTCTCTGAAAACGTACTAAGCTAACAATACGACGAAATCGCGATCTAATGTAAACAGGCGAATGAATAGATTTTTTAGAATAATAAAACTAACCTCATCGAACTTGTGTTTTCTTTATGATTAATAATCTTACGGATTAATGAGCGATGTCATTAAAGGTTCTTTTAACATTAAACCGTTAAATAAAGTCTAGTTTGCGCTAAAAAATCTATTGCACGTTTAGTAGGAAGAGAAATACCCATTTCCAGTATCGATTTACATCCGTTACTGGAGGTAGTTTGTTGCGAATTAATATAATAGTCATATAATCGATGATAAGCTATTTTAATTGACAGTAGATCAAAGCAATAGATGTAACGGTGACCTTAAAAACAAAGCTTTATATAATTATAACAAAAACCAGTTCAATTATGAAAAATCAAAAAAATAGTAACCTTTCAGACAAATTAGCTGAAAATAATGCAGAACGCTCAAACATGCCAGATAATCAGATACCACGGTATCGTAGCAACAGTAGTATTAAGATCAATGAAGTAAAAAGTGATGCGGGCTTTTTGAGTAGAGCAGTTGGTGACGGTGACTTTGGTTCTGAGGAGGCGAGGACTGATCCAGAAAAGGGAAATAAAGGGCATGCCGGAAATATGCCCAATACAGTAGTTAACCAAAATAAGGACACTTAATGTATTCGTAGGAAAAATATTTTGCCTGAATTTTATGTTTTAAAATATCTTTTTCATCATCATCAAGTACGGATTAATTTCCTGTGAAATTTTTTTGGAATCATTTTAATCCCTACTTGGTAAGGAACTTTAGAAACCTTTTTACGCATCTCTGAACCCAGACTGTTTGAATCCGTTTACTGATTTAACGATCGTATCATAGATACTATAATTCCACATGAACAGAGCATATGCATCAATTCTACTTCTTGGTATTTTGGTTATGTAAATCAATCCAGGAAATTATGAAAGTTTAGATGACCTTAGGAATGTAGACCATTTGATAAGTAGCCTTCATTACCGAAGCATCATTAAGCTTTATGGATTCTAAAGACCAGACCTTTCACTGAGGAGACTGCCTTTTTATTGGGTGGTTCATTATTTTCTGATTATCAGGATGATGATGCCTGCTAATTACAATGAGTCAATTAACGAATTACTGATTGTCCGAACCGGTGCAATTGTCTGTGCCGTTTAATCGCGAACTTCTACTATCAAATTTTGCCACATTCATAATTCAACCTTCTCGCGTTCCTCGAAGGCCACTGTCTGCACGATTTCCTCGTTAAATCTTTTGTAATTTCAACAATGTAACCCACCTTCTCCTCATTGTCGTTTACCACTATCTGGTTAAAAAGCTTTGTGATAAGTACTTTTATTTAAATGACAAATACCCTTTTTTTATAAAATTGGCGCTAATGTAAAACTTTTCCTGGTTAAAAAGGATTTTTAAGAAGTAAACTTTTTAATAATAAAACAATGAAAAATTATTTCCTTTTATCGAGCATGTTGATCATTTTGACAGCGTCTTGTAACTCTTCATCAGATTCAAAAAATGCGGACTCAACTGCAAATGACACGTCTATGAGCTCAATGAGTGCGACCTCACCAATGCAAGATACCTCCGGGAACGATAAGGCACTCCAGGATAGTTCCATGCTTGACACTTCAGTTAATAATCCAAAATAATAGGTTATTTTGAAAGCTATATTTTGCGTCATGCTTTCAAAATGAAAAGGTTTTTTGCCGCTTGTATCTGATAGGATCTCGCTATAGTCGGGCGGTTAACTCCAAGTGTGTAAAAATTGAAGACGGAGCCAAATTCAGGTTCGACTTATGAGATAAAATTAGTGATGACTTGTAATTCCAGTAAAAAAATAAGTTCGATTTGGATATCTAACTGGTAGAAATTTTCTATGACTGATCATCTAAGGTCTCTCGATTGGGGCTTTTAAATAAACATGGAATCTTGCTTCTTTTGAGTAAGTCTCCACGAGTTTTATTTCTGATGTTTCCTGCTCTGATATTCCTAATGATGAGTGATTCATATGCTAGCTCTTTTCAAACAATTATATCTACATGGTGTTTTTTACTAAAAATCACATATGGGAAATTTACTTTATATAATTGCAGTAGTTTTAGTACTAGTCTGGCTTATCAGTTTTGTTGGAGGCTTTTACACTGGCGGGATTATCCACACTCTTTTAGTCATTGCTATAATTGCAGTAATTTGGCGGTTAATAATGGTTAGACGCTTGTAGAATTTATTCCAAGTTTAATGATGCTCTTTGTTTAATTCTCAGGATATATGAGCGTTTTAGGGGAGCAAATAGTTTTCATATATCTTATTATTAATTAGAGGGTATTAAGGAGCAATAGAGCAACAAATTTCCATCTTCCAAATAACGATGTTATTAAAACCAAATGTTGATTTATGAATTACCAACCCCTTATTGTCTTCACGGTGAAAAATAAGCTGCTTGGTTTTTCTAGGATTTACAGTCTTTGAGGCCTACTGGTTATTAAATGGAGGTTTGCCTTACTTTCGAGTCAACTCTCATATTTTTCGATCGATAACAAATGCATGCTGGCATTTTTGGAAGAATCTGTATTGCATGCGTTTATCGAATTTCTTATTTTTTAGTAACTTGAATTTCTTACATAACGAGCCAACTACTGTGACCCGAACACTAGGTAAATTCCAGCCCTCTCATTTACGTTCTACATGCTAGGTTTGTTCCATCCGGTGGTCTGAATACGTTAGAGGTGATTAGACAATTATATTATAATAGAGCTCTCGGTAAGACAGAGTGAAAGTACTCATGCTTGTGCGTATGTGCAATTTTCTAAGCCAACCTTTTCACAAGACTTCTTAAAAAGACAAAAGCGACAGTAAAAAGAAGTTTTAAAATTTCTTAGGGTCTAGGCAAATTTCTGCCTCGGTTAAATATGCTTTAGGCGATTCTCTATTTCGCCAGTAATTTGGTTGATCGATAGAGTGTGTAACGTCAATTTATTGCTACCGTCTTCAAGCGACTCTAATTCTGTGCGAGGTAAACTTTTAGCCATTTGCTCCAGTGGTAACATCTGCCAGTCTTCCCCGGGCGGACGAAGCAACGCGATGATTTTTCCCTTATGAATCACTTCAAAAAAGCCGTTTATATCTTTGATCACAACGGTTTTAATCTTACCCCCGATTTCAAGTTTCATCTCAAATGGTTCCATATTATGGTAACGCCTGGAATTGAAAAAGGTTTTGTGCTTTTGATGTGCTAGCAATAAGATTTTTCAAGATTGTCAAAACTTAAGGCGCTGTTAATATTTGTGCATCCTGTAAATTTTCCTGTAATGCAGTAATTTCTTTGGCGGCCCAGTTTCTTAAATTTTCATTTCTCAATCCATTATAGCCAGTTGCTTTTATATGCATGGCTAACAGATCTTGGTCAGCTTCTATTAGCAGCTTTCGCAGATTCACTTTTTTCTCAGAACGACTCAAATTCGACAGTGCATCAATGTTCTGAAGCTGCATTTCATCCAGCTCGGTATTGAGATTCGAGGATACCATTACATTGAGTTCGGAAAAATAACTGGACAAACGCAGCTGTCTGCGCCTTGTGATTTGGTTCGCTAACTCCGAAGCGAATATGTCAGGTAGTAACTGGTTTAAGGTTAATATATAATGCTGTTGCATAGAAACACGGTTCACAAATGTCTGATTATCCATTCGGTAATCCGAATAATCTTTGTGGCATCCAGTGAAAGCAATTGCCAAAATTAAAAGAGAGAGGGCTTTGAAAGGTTTCATTTAACAAATTATTAATTTATAATCTCATTGATCGATTAGTGTACCGTTTTAGAAAACATACCTTAAGAATAGAAAGTTTTGTCTTTTAGAAAGGATTTTAAATCCAGCGGGCCGTATGCTAAAATGACTTCAATTACAATTAATCAGGTTTGCTTGCATTTTTATTGACTATAAGGATCTAGTTTGTGCAATGAATCTCTAGTCACAGCCTTCAATCTTGTATTGTGAGACTTTCCCGAAAAGGAAATATAATATGGTAGGTCAAGTAAATTATTTCTATTGTATGTTCGACCAGCTTAACACTAGGTTCTAGGTAGCCGACAGGAGGCTGGGTCAGGCCTTTCGGTGCTTTTTGGCTCTGATAGATCATTTTCTTTTTTTGACTTTTCTTCGAGCTCGAAACCATATTTATATCCTGAGTTATCATTGTGATAATCAAAAACCAATAACCCATGCCTTTTCGAGAAAACAAAAAACGGCCAAAGTTTCGCAAAGGCAAAACATTTGTTTTCTAGTTAGGGTTATAGAAAAGGAGGCCACAAGAACGAGTGCAATGGCAAAAATATCAATATACTTAAGTCAGCATTTTAATAGATCAACAATGTTGACCTGGGGCACGCTGTTAGATACAATTTGCGAGTGGGGTGCTCTAAACTTTACGGAAAAATGCTGTTTCCATGGTCGATGCGGGGTACGCACCGTAATCTGTGCTGGCAATCGAATGCTGAGCAGTCTAAAACTGTCATTATGAAAGATGGATCAAAAATTATCATTATTAAGGGAATAGAGTCGGGTTAAAAGCTTCATCCTTTGCATTTGGCAATTATCAAGAAAGATGTTTTCCAATACAAATAATGAACAGCGAGACACTTTGTTGTGCGATTGGTTAAATCCAAAAGATGAAGCGAAAATAAAGGAAGAAGCCAAACGATAAATTCTTTGCCGTTATGGCGGAAAATTTGGGTGTTATAGAGGCTTATGATGGGGTGATTAAAAGATCTGGGACCGAATAATTTTGAGTTTAAGAAAGTGAGAACTAAGAGAGGCTACTGCGGTGATTCATTCTCCAAAAACGGGATTGCAGGTGGTAATGACTAGTATATTTATGGTAATACAATATTTGCATCCGGATTTAATTGTTCGCCACAACCACTTAAATCATTCCACGATCCTCCCCAGCGTTGAGGAAGGTTGTTGCGTTTGTATGCTTCTGCAACAAATGCCGGCACTACTCATGATTCATTGTTGAGCAGCGTTCTTACTTACTTTCCAGAGCAAATCTCACAGGTGCTTCAGATCAAATTAGAAACATAGGTTACCAATGGAAAAATTTACCGCGGTTGCTGCTGGTAAAATGATCAATCTAGAAAATGTCCGTAGTCAAGTACAAGGTTGGTGATTTGGAGCATAAGTGAAACTGTTCATGAGAAAATAATGCTGAATAGGAAACTAGATAAATCCAAAGCAAATCTCATTCGTTGTCGTCGCAGCGCCTGCCACCATTCTCAAGCTCATTTACCATGTTATTTGGAAGAGAGTCTATAAATTAGTCATTCATCTTGATGCTTGGAGTAAAGATGAAAATTAGTGTTTAAACGGAGATGTTGCTTATTTTAAAACTGGAAATTATGGAAAACAAGTCAAAGGCAGAAGAGCCAAAGCAAGAAGAGAAAATAGGCATCGTTCCTGCATCCCAAATCAAGGGAAGTGACGCCGACAAAGATCATAAAGATGAAACACCTCTAAGAGAGGTTAAAAAACAGGTTAGCGGTTCGGACGCGGATGAAGATAAGCAAAACGAGAAATATTAATCGCTAGGGTAATTAGGCGAGAAATTTAATTAGTCTTTATAGGTATGCTTAGCTTTACGGATATTATTGGGGAGGGAAAAGATTTAACAGCCTCACAGATGTGCATTAGAGGGTTTATTGTGTTTTTAATTGCTTATGTATTGATCCGGATTTCGGGACGCAGATCTTTTCGATTCCGTAGTCCACTGGACAATGTAATTGCCATCTTACTGGGTGCGATATTGAGCAGGGCGGTTGTCGGTGCATCTCCGTTCTTACCCGTAATCTTAACAAGTTTAAGCATTGTGGTTTTACACCGTCTTCTGATGTGGTCGACTATTAGTTTCCCGAAAATCAGCCGTCTAAGCGAAGGGAAAAGACTGGTGCTTTATGAAGATGGAAAATTTTTGGACAAAAATCTGATGCGTGGACTTCTTAACAAAGAAGAGGTTATTCATCAGGTACGAGCTATTAATCATTGCGAGGACCTCTCTGCGATCAGTCGTATTTATATGGAAAAAGACGGAGAAATAACTATAGTTAATAAAAAGCAATAGTATTGTTTTAGTGGAATGCCTGGGTAATCGAGGGCACTGAAAAGGTCCTTATAAAAAACGTCGTATTAAACACTGAGAAAAAAATGGCAGATAAGGCCTCTTAGAATTGTCTAATTGCAAAATAAAATTTAGGAGATTGCGAATAGCACAAAGAAAAGCGCTTATGGAATAAAAAATTCATAAACCCTTTTTTAATGGATACTTTTTCAGTGCCCTTTATAGTTATTCGGCACTTTTAATAAACACGGCTCTAAATGAAGGGTTTATGGCTGACCACTTTCTCCTGCGACACGTAGATCTGACCAGTTAAAACTCTGCTCGTTCGCTGCAAGCCAGACATCTATCGAAGCAAGTTCTGCCGGTTGAAGCCTGCCCAAGGTATTTCGTTGCCGAATTCCAGCAGTTTTTCTGGTGTCGATCCCTCTGCCTATTTGAAGTGGGGTCCAGACTGGACACGGGGCTACGCCATATAACCAAATTATATTTGCCGAGCAATTACGCTCGAGATTGGGATCAATACGGAACTTTTATTCTGCTTCTGGATGCAAGGCACCTTGAAAAACAAACTCGTTTTTTAGTGTGTTTTCTTAAATATGTATGTGAAAGAAAAATTAATACAACGCTCAGCGCGATCCTGCCCGCTAGGTGCGAACTACCACGGAAAGAGAAATAATTTGCACTTTTCGCCGAACACGCCCAACAACTCGAACTTTGTCTTTTTTAAACGCAAGTAAATTTAAAAGATCATTGGATTCCAGATTTTTTGAATGTTTTTAATCAGGTATTTTTGCTTCTTAAACAGGTAGATCGCACCGAAACTTTATCATAAATTGCAGAGTTATAGAAGGGACAGTTCATTAAATTTTTCAGATATGTGTTTCAAAGCTTTTTACTTCAGGGCGTCTCTTATGATATTGTTTGCGAGCCTGTTAATCTCCTGTAGCCCATCAACCAGAATTACCGGCTCTTGGCTCGATCCACAGGCAAAGGGTAAGCCAAACAGCGGCAAGAGCATTTTTATTACGAGTTTAAGCCGCAATATTGAAGTTCGTACGGTACTCGAAGATGCACTCGCAAAAGCCGCGGAGGAACGGGGTATACATGCCTTTAAATCCACCTCTTATTTTACCCCAGATTTTTATCATCAAACTACGACAGCTGCAATGCTGATTGCGAAAATAAAAAGCACCCGAGCAGGCAGCGTACTCACTGTAGCACTGATTGATAAGGAAAGTGAAACAAGGTTTGAGCCAGGCAGAAGCCTATATTCTCCTTTTAGTAGATATCAATGGTATGGGGGGTTTTACTCTTATTATAATTATTGGCAAAGGGCCTTTTATGATCCAGGGTACTATGTAACAGATAAGACTTATTTTCTGGAAACCAACCTTTATAATATTGAATCAGGAAAACTTATCTGGTCTGCACAATCTGAAACCGTAAATCCAGGTACGGCCGAGAGTTTTTCACGAAGTTATCCTGAAATATTAATAAAAAGAATGTTGAGTGATGGGTTATTAGTTCCACAGAAGAATCATTAAACAATTACGTTCCTGTTACCATCTGAAAATTCGTCGTATATTTATGTTTTCTGCATGGATAGCTGAATACCTTGTAGGTACACAATAAACGTTGCAATTAAAGAAAACATATTACGATGTACGGTACTGTTCAAAGGGGTCGTTAAATGGCACTTCAACGGGTCAGATGGAAATGCTAGCTTGTCGTCAATAATGTTTACAGCTCCTCAAATGAATTGATTTCTTAGCCAAGATATCAATTGCCTGGACATGACTTTTCTTATGAATTTCAACTTACGGCGCCTAAATAGACAAAGGAGTAAGTGCTCCCGGATATTCAACAAATTCATTTTGTTCACACGAAACGGCCATGGCTTGGTATAGCCATAGTATCGAAGTGGTTTGAGAGTTTTCTCAACCCGAGCCTTAATTCTGCGCCTGCCATATATTGCCCATGACCTGACACCACCAAGGATGGACGTAGGTCTCTTAGTTGTTTAACAGTTTCCCATGCTTCCTGCCAATCGGTGGTTAAATATCTTGGCGGACCATTTACTTCGCGTTTTTGTACAAGTACTTTGTAAAATGAATCTTGCCTTACGGTAATAAAAGCGTCAGCTGCAATCAGTATTCGATCTTTTTCGCGGAAAAAAACAACTTGTCCTGGAGAATGGCCAGGTGCATGGATCCATCGCCATTGTTCGGCGCCGGGAAGACTTCCATCTTCTGGATAAGCTGCCACATGTCCAGAGATATCTGTTGCCTCATGGGGGTAAATTGACGAAATTTTAGCGAGTATGCCGCCTTCGACAGAACTGTCAGGCTCTGGATATTCCTGCTTCCCAGTAATAAAAGGCATCTCCAATGGGTGGGCATATACTGGTATATCCCATTTCGATAGTAACGTTACCACGCCGCCGACATGGTCAAAATGACCATGGCTTAAGAATATGGATTTTGGAGGACGGTCCTTACCGAAGCGTTCTTCTGCCGCGGCGATGATCTCTTCTCCGCACATTGGCATACCACAATCAATCAAAAACCAATCACCATCAGGCTCCTCAAGCATAACAACGTTGACGATCTGGTTGGTGAAGTAATATACTCCCTCTGCTACCGACTCACCATTTCCGCTAGAAAATGAGGTCATCGGAATCATTCTATTATCCTTACTTTGTTTCATGTTCATCTGTTTATAGTTGTTGGAAAATCGTTCGATAAAGAAAGCGATGCGATGAGGTAAGCTGTGGAAAGATCAAACAATACTTATTATAATATTAAACAGTGTTGGTCGCATTGAAGTTTAATAAAAATTAAATTGTCGTTGAACAAGTTTAGCAAATGCTAAAGGTTCATCTGCATAATTGCCTGCAATTTGCGCAGGAGCCAATGCATTCACAGAAATAAGATCAAAGTCGTTATTCTGATAACCTTTGCTACTTTCGGAAAAGTAATAAGAACCAAAAAGAAAACTTTTCTCCGGAAAACATTAATTGATTATCTTGGGGTCTGCATCTTGCAAAACAACGATCCGATTGGAAGACAGCTTTGGACTCAAAGATTATATTCAAAATAAAGTATTCACTTATTATTATGCTGTTAGTCTCACTCAGCACCTTCGCACAAAAAGTTGACGTGCTCATCATTGGTGTATCACACAATTACGCAAAATATCCCAAACAAGACTATTCAGATATCTATAGCAAAATTAAGCGTTTCAAGCCTACGGCATTTTTTAGTGAATTCTTAAGCCAAAAGACGAGAGGAATTTAATGGACTATTGGTGTAAGTCCGCAAATGTGCAGCGCTTGGGTCGGCTCAGACATAACAAAGATATCAAAATCGGGAATTGCCCAAGCTACTCGACAGCTTAAGAAAATTAGCAGAAAAACAACCAGAAAATTTCTATCTTAAAACTGATCTAGCCCACGCGTATTATCTGGATCAGGATGTTTCCAATGCACACTATCAATTTTGGCAGGTTTACAACCATCTTCAAAAGCATCCCAACATTAAACTTAATAAATATGTGGATGATTTACTTGCTCCAGAGCTTGATACCACTGGCAGAAGTATTAAACGGCCCAAAACTTCGCAATATGCGCTCATCGCATTTCCAATGATGGAGGAGCTAAAACAGACCACTTTATATTCGATGGATTGTCAAGACTATGATTTGAATTGGAATGCTTCATGGGCCGCATTTGATGCGAAATTCAATGCTTTCAAAAATGATACCACCTCGTCTATTAAACAAGATTTAGCCTTGCAGTTAGACCATTTAAATAATGGTTTTAAGAAATATGAAGCCATTGAAAAATCCTCGGAGAAAGTTACAGAGTGGCTAAACAGCGACGAAGCCTCGAATATATTAGCTTCCGGAGATTTTTATTTGACTGAAATGTACAGTATCAATAATTTTCCTGTAGAGGAAATGCGCTCAAAAATACATTGGGGGTCTACAGAAACCAGGGTATGTGTATCAATGTAATCAAGCAAGCCCGGGATAAAGGCTTCAGCCGGGTAGTTGTCATTGCTGGCGCAAACCACAGGAAATACATGCAGGAGATCTTTAGCAAGATGCCTAAGGTAACAGTGAAAAACATAAATGAAATCGAATAAACACTTCTTCGTCCAAAAGGAAATGTCATCACTGGGAGATCTTTAGCATCGAGTTTTTTGTATCAGCCTTCTTGGATTTGCACTTAATGTTAAGCAATATGAAATCCTTTGATACTCCCTCAAAGTTCACCTTTTTTCCACTAATAATAGCTTCATTACATCGTGTTGTTTCTTTAGTTAAATTTACCTCAAAATCCTTAAACTTGCTGTCTTCATTCAAAACTCCATGTAACAGCGACTGCAGTGCAGAGATGTTCCAAACACCGTTTTGAATTTCCATGAATGAAACATTTTTTACCACTTGCACATTCAATTGGAAAAGCTGATAAAAGCACCAATTAGCCTTGACCAGATTCAACCTGTCATCCAAAAATACAATGCAATCGGTATTGCCCTGAAGGATATGTGACATAACATCTTCTACTTTTTTAATGTAAATGTTCTGCTTTTCCACTTGTTTACTTAGTAATTCTATTTGTTGCATCAGATCAATTTCCATAGATTTTTTTTTGGATATATCGTTTTGAATACCAATAAAATGGGTCACTATCCCTTCGGAGTCCTTGACTGGTGCAATAGAAAGTTCATTCCAGAAAGCGCTTCCGTCCTTCTGATAATTGACTAGCTCAATGGTGACTGCCCTTCCGCTTGATATCGCGTCCTTCAACAGCATTAAAGAACCCTGTTGATTGTCGCTTCGCTGTAGAAATCGGCAGTTACGGCCGATTATTTCTTCTTTTGAATATCCTGTAAGGTTTTCAAATGCCTGGTTACAGAAAATAATCGGATTATCACTCAATCTGTTGTCAGTAACCACAATACCAGAATTGCTTGATTCCACCGCCATACCCAAGACATTAAAGTCAGGTAAACGTCTAGCATATTTTCAAATTGCTTATTCAATAAGTACCTAAGATCCATTTTTTTTGCAGTTATTAATAATCCTGTCAGTTAACTAAGACACGAAATATAAAATATGGTTTAATTAATCTTAATTTTTTAGCTCTTTAATTTATTTGCCGTTAGTTGACGCAAAATTGATCTTTCAGACTTCGCATCGTCAGATTTGTCTTCCAGCAGGTCATTTTCCTCCTCATTATTGAGTTTGATGCCCGCCATCTTCCATGCATAAACAGACGCCATTTTTTCCAGACCTTCAACATTTGAAAATAATAAATTTTGACATATCCCGGAGCTCTAGATTGCTCCCCTTTACTCGCCGTGGAGAATAGCTCGTAACAGCTGAAAAATTGATTAGCATGACTTACATTATTTCTCTTAAAGATTAATTCATAAAAGGCAGGAATGGTTTAATCGTAGCGCCGTTTGATGATGATAATAGAAGATCAACGTCCGAATACAAACGATAAATCTCTATGGAATGCTGCTGTTGCTGGTAAATATGTTCAGCCAAATTTATTATGAAAATGAATGTTGTTTAATCGCTGTAAGTTCATATAGAGATATTGTTTTCAGCTGACTTTGTTAAGTCAGGATAACCATCTATGAGTGAAGCAGGATTTATTTTATGGTTGCTTTGGCTTGGTGGTTATGATTTGCAAAATCGGAGATAAATTTCGTGTGTCATTAATGATTGAAACTTTTTTGCTCAGGATATTTGTACCCGAATTAAGAAAGTTTATACTGTTATTTTAAATTTGGCGATGTACATTACGCCATTTGCTTATTTTTGAGTCGTGCAATTCAGATAGTAGAAGGTTTGATTGTTAGGTGCCGGTTATTATTGACCGGCATTTTTATAAAGTCCGTAGCCATCTATAGTTTAAGAAACGAAGGATAGGATTAGGATATCTGGCAATATTCGAACCCGATTCTAATCGTTCAAATATTCAACAACTAAGTAAAGTTTTACCATTAATATGCCACACAAGAAAATACTTATTATTGAGGATGATATTTCATTATCTGAAACTATTTCTATGGCATTGAGAGCTAAAGGTTATGAAATATTCGAGTATTCAGACTCCGATGGTGCTTTGGATATTGCCTCAGATTTTCTCCCCGATTTAATTCTTATGGATTACCTATTGCCCTCTTGGAATGGTGGCGAACTTTGTAGTACAATTAGAGCAGTTGATATTTTAAAAAATGTGCCTTTAATAATCATGTCTGCATATGCACGTTTACTTTTTTCGATTGGCGACTATGGATGTGATGCGGTTTTGCAAAAGCCTTTCGAACTTCAAAAGCTAGAAACGGTGATTAACAAATTGATAAATCGAAGCGAAAAAAAACTACCATGATACCAAATATCAAAACACTTTGAAGCCATTGAATAGATAGGATGAACGCCACAATTCAGTAATGAACGAATAGCCGATGATACAATCTAACGAAGATAAGTATTAACCACATTCTTAGAAAGACATATGCAGATAAGACACATTTTTATAGCGTATTTTTTTAAGCAGAAAGCGTAGTTAAAGTCTAAACTTTTATAAATTTTGCCGGGTTTTTATAAAAGTGCTAAACATCTAAGTGCGTGATCTTAAGTGATAACTATAATGAATTCGGCTATGAGACATTTTTATTTAGGATTTTTCCTTCTGGTAAGCAATTACTGTATTGCTCAAATTCAGCAACGAGCAATCAGTGGCACAGTTACCGATAAAACAGATGGCCAGCCTATTCCCGGTGCCTCAGTGAGGGTTCAGGGAACGAGTGCTGGTACAGTTGCTAATAATGATGGCACTTTTCGTATAAATGTAAATCAAACAGGTGCTATTCTGGAATTTAGTTACATCGGTTATGACACCTCGACAGAAACTGTAGGTGCATCCAATATCGTTAATGTATCCTTAGAACCCCGTGATAGGCAGCTCTCGGAAGTTGTCGTGACAGCAAATGCAATAAGACGTGAAAAGAGAACGCTAGGCTATTCAGCGCCAACTCTAAGTGCGGAAGAGATTACGCAGGGTGAGCAGCCAAGTGTTATAAATTCTCTTGCAGGAAAAGTGGCCGGCGTTAATATCACGACAACTTCCAATACTCCAGGCTCATCCTCCAGAGTGGTACTGCGCGGCGGGTCTTCAATTACGGGAAATAATCAGGCGCTCATAGTAGTCGATGGGATACCAATTGACAATTCAAGTGTAATTGGAGGCGGTTCATCTTTAAGTAGTGTCGATTTTGGAAACCGCGGTAACGATATCAATCCAGAGGATGTGGAATCTGTTACGGTCTTAAAAGGCCCCGCTGCAGCGGCCTTGTATGGTTCCAGAGCATCTAATGGTGCGCTGATTATTACTACTAAAAGTGGCAAATCTGGCACAGGTAAGACAGAGATTACATTTTCCACCTCCAACGCATTTTCTTCAGTTCTGAAGCTTCCTGCTTTACAGAATGAATACGGACAAGGCTATTACACCGAGATCGACGCTGCTGGTAATGCAAGTTATTATAATGATCCAAAAGAAAACTGGAGCTGGGGGGCGCCTTTCGATGGCGTAAATCGACCGTGGGGTCAACAAATTGATGGCCAAAGACTTAGTAAGCCTTATCAAGCCGAAGAAAACAATATCCAGGATTTCTTTGAGAGGGGCTTTAGCACCGATAACAATCTTTCTTTTTCAGGAGGCGGTGAAAAAAGCACTTTTTTTCTTGGTTTAAACTCCGTCAATTCCAACAGTATATTTCCAGGAAATAAAGACACTTATAACCGGTACAACGTGCGTTTTAACGGTACGGCTCAATTTAGCAACAAATTTAGTGCTGGGGTTTCTTTTAACTATTCAAGAATAAATAGCAACCAGGTAGCCGGTGGACAGGGAGGCGGTTCGGTTTACAATAATGTTTTGCAAACACCTCGCGACATTCCAATTCCTCAATTAAAAGACTTGAGAAATAAGTACTACGGCTATGGGTATACTGATGCCAATGGAATTGTTCAGGCTGATCGATATGGGTACTATGGCGCATATACCATGAACCCGTATTGGATATTAGAAAACTATAATAACTTCAATGAAGTCAGTCGGGTAACTGGGAATTTCAATATTGGCTATAAACCAACTACTTGGTTGGATATCCGCGAACGGGTGGGAATTGATACTTATTCAGATCGAAGAAGGCAGCAATCACCAAAATTCAATTTCTTACCTGCAGATGAGGCTGGTAATTATTCGCAAACTGCAAATGTCTCGACCAGTAATGGTTCTTATCAAATTGATCAGTTTAACGTCAGCGAATTAGTTCATGACCTCATGGTCACAGGAAATCATAAATTTTCCAAGAATTTTGAAGGTTCATTAATGGTTGGAAATAACATCCGTTTACGGAACACTTCAACAAATAGTCAGGCCACCAACACCAGTGGTGGTCTGGTTGTTCCTGAATGGTATAATCTGGCCAATAGTAATGGACCGGTAGATGTTATTTCTGATTACTTATCCAACAGAAGGTTAGTGGCACTTTATGCGGATTTGAACTTATCATACAAAAGCATGATATTTCTAGAAGCAACTGCTCGGAACGATTGGTCATCGACGCTTCCTGTTGTTAATCGTTCATTTTTTTATCCCAGCGTAAGCCTTTCCTTTCTTTTCTCTGAACTTTTGAAATCCGCTGAATGGTTAAGTTTTTTAAATTATGGGAAAATAAGAACCAGTTACGCCCAAGTCGGTAACGATACCGATCCGTATCAATTGGCTACAACATATTCCAGGGGTGAGATATTAGGCGGTTTCGGTAGTACGACTTTTCCTTTCGGCAATGTTGCGGCTTTAATGGCAGGAGCCATTATTGGGAATCCAGAACTAAAGCCTGAAAAAACGGGTTCGTTTGAAATCGGTACAGAACTGGGTTTCCTCAACAATAGACTATCAATTGATTTTAGCTATTATGCAAATAATTCGAAAAATCAGATTTTAAGTATCCCTATACCTGCATCTACAGGTTTTGGGTTTAATGTTGTTAATGCAGGTGAGGTGCGCAACCGAGGCATAGAGCTTTCTCTCCGTGGAACACCTTTTAAGACAAGAAAGTTTTCACTGGAACTGTTTGCTACTTACACTAAAAACAGCAGTTTGGTTGTTAGCTTATTGCCTGGAATAGATCAGGTAACCATCGGTGGATACTCAGGTATGTCGATAGTTGCCGCGGTGGGTCGCCCATATGGAGAATTTTATGCTGTAAACAACCTGCAGGATGCCCAAGGCAGAACAGTTGTTGATCAGCAGACAGGATTGCCGTTACAAACCAGTACGGCCGAGTATTTGGGGAGTTATAATCCAAAATATCAGGCTTCTTTAGGCGCTACCATTAAATATGGCAACTTTTCACTTACAGCATTATTGGATACCAAACGCGGAGGAATATTTTACTCGCGTACCCGCGATATTACTGCATTTAACGGAACTTCCGCCGAAACGGGTGGACAAAGGATTGGGGTGATTTTTCCAAATTCTGTTTATTTGGATGCACAAAATAATATTGTGGCTAACACAACAGCAGCTTATAACAAACAGGATTATTATTCAGACTTGGTTGCGGGCCAACATATCGTTGATGCCTCTTTTATAAAGCTACGAACCCTTGGATTGTCATATCGTTTCGCTAAACCATTTTTAAATAAAACTCCTTTAGGAGCACTTACTGTTGGTGTATTCGGGAATAATCTTTTCATTTGGACACCGGCTTCGAATCAATATGCTGATCCAGAAATTAACTCAGCCGGGGCTGGGAACGCTCAAGGCTTCGATTACACAGCTCAACCTTCTGTCAGGAATTACGGAATCAATCTTAGTGTCTCATTTTAAATTTAAAAATATGAAAAAGTTTGTTTTAAGGGCTCCCATACTGAGTTTCACAGTAATTATACTTATCCTACAATTTTCTAACGGTTGTAAAAAATTTCTGGACGTAAACGAAAACCCGAACAATCCAGTAAATGCATCACCTGAGCTGCTCTTACCAACAGTAGAGGCTGCAATCGGACAAATTATTGGTAATAACTTTCAGGTGTATGGAAATTTCTGGGCACAATATTGGACTCAAAGTCCTTCCGCATCCCAGTACAGGAGCATAGATCAATACCGAGTAGCTAATACCGCCTTCGATAGGTCTTGGATTAATCTTTACAGAGGTGCATTGCAGAATGCCCAATTGATTATTAATAATCAAACCGCAGGCAATAAGGAAATAAAAGGTATGGCTTACATTTTAAAAGCCTATTCGTTTCAGTTGGCAACCGATGCCTTCGGAGACATTCCTTTAACAGAAGCCTTGCAAGGGAATCAAATCAGTAGTCCGCATTATCAGCGACAACAAGTGGTTTACGATAGCATTTTTAATTATTTAGATACTGGTATTGCACTTTTACGAGCGCCAGGAAGCATATCTCCGGGTACACAGGATATTTTATTTAATTCTGATATAGATCAATGGATACGATTTGCCCGTACCTTAAAGTTGCGTTGCTACTTGAGGCTCTCACAAGTAGAACCAAATATAGCAGCAAGCGGAATTGCGGCCTTATACACTAGCGGAGGGGGATTTTTAGAAACAGATGCTTCCATAAACTATAGTTCGACGGGAGGGAATGAAAATCCATTTTATAACGAATCAGTAGGTTTGGGTAGAACTCAAAATGCTGTAGCAAGCGAAAATATAGTAGCAGCCATGCTCAGAAATGCCGATCCGAGATTGCAAAAATTTTATCAGCCACTACCCAATGCAGATACTGTAGCCTATATTGCACAGGGTAGTTACAGCGGCAATTCGAACAAAGAAGTATCTCCACCATCAGCCTTGGTGGGCGGGAATGCGAATAGCCCGGCATCAGCAACAGCACCTGTCAAACTGATTTCAGCAACCGAAAGCTATTTTTTACAGGCTGAAGCTGTTGCCCGCGGATGGGCAACAGGAAACTTGGTTGAACTGTTCAACAATGGAATACGAGCAAGTTTTGAGTCGCTTTCCATCATAACACTGGCGCAGGCGTACATCGATTCAGCGCAGGACGCGGTTTTGCCTGGGAATGTTGAAGGTAATGTTAGGGCAATTGTAACACAAAAATATTATGCTTTGACTGGTTTTCAAGGATTTGAAGCATGGACGGAGTGGCGAAGAACAGGCTATCCTGATTTCATTCATGCCTCAGCAGCTTCAACTTTAGGGAGTGGCCGTTTACCGCTGAGGTTTTTATACCCCAATAGCGAAATCACCACCAATCAAAATTTTCCGGGAAACCAACTAATTTATACGCCTGTATGGTGGGACGTTAATTGACCAACCATTAGCTAAATGAGAGACTCCACCCTTGAAAGTTCTTCCATACACGCGTAGCTATCATCATCCATAGGTTTGCACCGTAAATAAATAGCCAAATGACCTATTCTTTCCATTTACAAAACAGATGAATGTATTAGTAGTTAAAATAGAAATGGTAGAAGCAATTGATATAGCAGTCGCCAGAATTTAAATTCAATAATCAACAATAAAAAAATCAAGTTATGAGTACACAAGATCAAAATCCTACAATTGAGGATACAAATCAGCAACAGAATGATTTCGGGAATGGGAATGGTAGCCAACAAAATGAAGTGAAAAATGGGGAATTTAATAGCCCAGGAACAGAAAATAACACTTCGAATCAAGGGAGCCAGAACGATGACAGATCAAATGGTACAAATGCAGAACAGGCAGGAACCGGAGGGATTTCTAATGATGCTAACAACGAACTGGATGATGACTCCACTGAGCAGGAAGATTATGAAAACGAGGATTCTTTGGAACCGAGTATGGGTGGCAATCAGCGACAATCGCAAACTCAAGACGATGAAGATCGCCTTGTAGAGGATCAGGATGATCAGCGGGCCTTTGAGGAAAGTGATGACAACGACGAAGAAGGATGACTTTAGTAACCCATCCCCTTATCCAACTTTCCACCAGTTATGCAGCAATGCATAACTGTTTTTTTAGCATCTTTTTTCTAGATAAATCTCGCCTTTAAGTTGAGATAAAAAAACCACCAAATTTCTCTGGTGGTTTAACGGATAGTTAGAAAAAACTTCTCAAGCGGTTAACAACTCCGCCTACTATTAGAACACTGTCTATTTATCAAAAGTTTTCTACTGCATTAGAAATATTTTCACATTCTCGGAAATAAACAAGCCAATTAGTCAGTTCTAGGTATCTTTATAATTCATTCCATTATTGAATTCACTTTGCCATTAACAGCCAAGTAATCCTCACCATGCAAAGCGACTGGATAACTGCGCCCAGCATTTTCTTATCGGTGCTTTAAGCTTTTCATCACGAATTCAATACTTTCGCGAACCTAAAACTGCTAGTAAGTAAACTCTCATGCACATTTGTAGGAAGTAAGCAAACGAACCTAAGCGATTCATTATACATTTTCGCTCTGAGTTATTCGGCGATTCCATTTATTTTTTAAATTAAGGATTTTTAAACGTGGCGTTGCTTTCTGTTTTTTGCAATGTAATCGGCAATGACACTACGGCTCGAGGACCCACTAGCTTTTGCTAGTTCTTTATATTCGTTCATCGAAATTCCTATTTGCTGAGCTGCATAACTTACCTCATTTGGGTCGTTTAAATCTACTTTAGAATCATCACGACTATCTTGTTTTAATTTATTGTCCATGTTGATAAAACACAAGTGACAACCAAATAGTTTGAACTACACTTGGCAAGTAAACAAAGGTTACGTATTTATCTCGGTTAAAAACCGTAGTGGTCCCGAATTTCTCTTTAATAAATTTATGAAAAAAGGTTTATTATGGCATTATCATTAGAATGTGAGTGGTGGAAAGGTGCAGTCCTTTATCAAATTATCACCGCTCAATCAAAGATGCGCACGGTGATGGCATAGATGACGTTGCTGGATGAAGAAAGATATTCTGATTTCGGCTAAATTGAACAATTGGCAAAAGCTATGAAGATGGCTTCGTGCATAGCGGCGAATTCGTAAAGTATATAAAGAAACAACATGAGGACTCATTTGCGAAAATTTTACCAGATAGGTTTATCATTTTTAACGAAGATCATGATCAAACAGGTAATCGGGTTAGGGGTGAAAGATCGGCTTCATATTTAAGTTCGAGCAATTTAAACTTGCTTCCGCTGCCACATTATCATTGGCTTATATTCTAATGTTTTTCATGGGAGAGGAGTTTGGAGAGACAGCCCCGTTCCATTATTTTTAGACGGTAATCCCAGCTTAATAGAAGCAGTGAAAAACGGAGTTTAAAAAATTTAATGGTGGCCACAATTCCCCGGATCCGAAATCGGAACAAACTTTTTTGGCAAGTAAGCTAGCTTGGCACAGATATTCGATGAAACCAAAGTCTACTTTGCTTCAGTGGAATAAGCAACTTGTTGCTTTAAGATCATCGCTTCCCTGCTTTGAAATGCAAAAACCCTCAGCGGTTAAAAATTCATATCATTGCCAATCAGATATTTGACATGGTTGGGACTGATTGATCAACCTGGAATCTTCGCACTAAAGTGTTTCTTCACCTTTGGAGAGTCAGATTATCTTTTTCACTTTACAATAATTAGCGAACCTTTTAAAAAAGTATCATTCCTCCAACGGTCGTCAATGGTGAATGCAGCAAAATGAATATGTTTTGCCTAACACGGTCGTATCAGGAGAAATAATAAATGTTACGCCTAAGAGCATCTGTATCTACCAGTGTAGTGATGGTAGTTAGTTATGAACCCCAATGTAGCATGTCAATCTAGCCTTATCAAACCTCGAACTTTGGAATTTAACCTTGAATAATCAAATGGTTTAAACATAATTGCGTCTGCCTCACATTGTATGGAATTTACCTGTGATTCAAGCATTGCCGTAATTAGCATGATCGGGATATGCTTTGTCTCCGCATTGCACTTAATTGAATTGCACAAATCCCGACCATCATTCGTATCCAATAGGATATCCATTACAATCAAGTCAGGCTGAAAGCTTTTTATTGCTGGCTTTAATAAATCAGATCTGTGAATACTTTCAACCGTGTAGTTTTGATGCTCCAAAACCATTTGAATGGCCTCAGCATTGCTAAGATCATCATCAACGACTAGAATTTTAAACATTTTCGTTTCTTTAGGTATCACAAATTTATAGTTATTTGCAAATCGCCGAAAATTTTATTGTAACTCCCGTATTTATTGAATATAAATGGGTATTTAACTTTTTCATCAGTTTCGTCTAAGTAAAACTTAGTGTTATCTACGATTTATCATAGCCAAGCCATTCATTTCATGGAATTCGTTCGATTTGTGGTGGCTTTCTTTCATTTATTATATTTTCTGTTTATAAAAACAGAGTTATACCGCTTATTTAAGTAAACACATAAAGTGACGATCTTTTCAAACTTTCTTTTTTTATAAGCTGTTTTATTCTGAAAGGAAGGGATAATCATCCAAAAATTTTGAATGCTAATAATTTATAAATACGACATGAAATAGCAATTAGCGATTTTATTACAATAATTTCTCTCGGACTGCCTTAAACGGTCAAGTTCCAAACAGAAAAAAACTTCGAAAGAAAAGCGATACCACCCGCAGGGTTCAAAAATCGATTCCTAAGGCCGAGAAATATAGTCCAAATTCGCATAGATGGCCTAAAAGTGACGGCCTAAAAGTATAGAATCTCGAAAAGATAAAGCGCTTAGACTACCAGATTCAACACGCAGGTGAACATACTGAAATATTGATTCATCTTCCTTACTTATAGTTTAGTATGTCTAAAAAACAGATGCAAATTCTATTAATTGATCGGTTCAGGCTACGTGTTTTGTTCTTTTTTATTGCACTAGGAAATTACGCTTGTTACCCGGAACACCTGTTATTCGTTCGGGCGAAGAGATAGAGATGGGAGACGATCTCACTTTCAAGGAACGTCTTTCAGTGCGCACGCCTATGCAGTGGGACACTTCAAAAAATTCTGGGTTTAGCAGCGCGGAACAAACCTTTCAGCCGGTGGTTTCAATGGGAGATTATGACTTTTCAAAAGCAAACCTTCAATCAGAAAGTGCTGACCCAAACTCACTGCTGATTTTTATCAAGAAACTAATCGCAACCAGAAAATCTGTTCCGGAAATTGGCCTAGCTAATTGGGAAATTGTAAATTTTAGAAATGCTGCTTTATTTGGAATTGCTTATACAAGTTTAGATTCAAAACTTAGTGCAATCCATAACTTTAGTGATCAACCTGTTGATCTCGAATTTGAGGCATTTAAAAACACAGTGGTTTTATTAAATGAGGGAAGTTCTAAAAAAAGCATCATCATTCATTTTGAACCCTTTGGACAACTTTGGCTGCGCGAGAAGAAATAACACTGTATGGTAGTGTATTGAATATGAGTGACAGTTACTAATAAGCAAAAATAAGCCTGGGCAAAAAAAAGGAATAAAAAACGCCAGAGAGAACATTTAGCGTACTAATTTATATTGCCAAATTTTTTTTCACAATACCTTGTTTAGTGTTTTTACCGTCCAAAGTTCAGTAATTTATTCGGGAAATACGTGGAAATTAAGGGTACTTTTTACCTAAAAGAACCCGTATTTGCCCGTCGAACAAAAGCGCTTCTCTTCTAGTTGTTTGAATATAACCTTAAGCAAAAATAATATCAATGAACAATTTATCAAACGGATGCTTGCGTGTGTTTACCTGGCATATTCATGGAAGTTATCTTTTTTACTTGTCCCAAGGAGATTATGAAATTTATATCCCATACAATCAAGAGCGCTCCACAGGATACGTTGGGCGTGGAGAAACCTTTCCATTCGGTAATAATGTAATTGAAGTTCATGCCGCAGATGTCCGGAATTTGGATTTCGATATAATTCTATTTCAAACAGATGAAAATTATCTTATCGATCAATATGATATTTTATCAGAAACACAGCGTTCTTTGCCGAAAATTTATTTAGAACACGATCCACCCTGGAGTCATCCCACCAATGCCAGGCATCCAGTGAAAGAAAAAGACATTTTGGTTGTACATGTTACCGATTTTAATGCTTTAATGTGGGATTGTAATGGATTAAAGACAAGGGTTATTAACCATGGAGTTTTACCAAAACCCAACATATACAATGGAAGTTTAGCTAGGGGGATTGTAGTTATAAATAATTTACCAAGCCGGGGGAGGTTGCTGGGAAAAGATATTTTTGAGACAGTGAGAAAAGAAGTCCCGCTCGATTTGGTCGGTATGGGCGCTGAAGAATACGGTATAGGGGAAGTATTGCACCCTGAGTTGCCTCAATTCGTTTCGAAATACCGATTTTTTTTTAATCCAATTCGCTACACCAGCTTAGGGCTGGCTGTTTGCGAGGCGATGATGATCGGCTCACCCATTGTAGGGCTTGCTACAACACAAATGGCAGTTCAAATAAGAAATGGCTATTCTGGATTTGTTGCAAATGACGTTTCCAAGCTTATCGATTTTATGCAACTGCTATTAGAACAACCTGAACTTGCAAAAGAAATGGGTCAAAATGCGCACTTGTCTGCACATGAAAATTTCAACATCCATCGATTTGTTAATGATTGGAAAACCGTTTTTGAGGAAGTGGTTCAGAATGAAAAAACTCATCAAATTATTTAACATGAAAAATACGATCGCATTTATAAGTGAACACGCTTCTCCTTTAGCTCTACTCGGAGGTACAGATAATGGGGGGCAAAATGTTTATGTTGCCGAACTGGCAAGTCAGCTAGTAGAAAAAGGCTATGAGGTTGATATATTTACCAGAAGAGATCAAACGAAGCAGAAGCAAATCCACCAATTCGCTCCGGGCGTAAGGGTAATATTAATTTCAGCTGGGCCACCATCTGTTGTTCCCAAAGAAGATTTGTTACCTTATATGGTTCCGTTCAGAGAAGAGATGGAAAAATTTATTAATGCAAATGCCTTAAGCTACGATCTTATACACGCTAATTTCTATATGTCGGGCTTGGTGGCAATGGAGTTAAAAGAGAGGCTTGATATTCCCTTTGTAATCACTTTTCATGCCCTTGGTCATATCCGCTCCTTACATCAGGGGGAGCTGGATAAGTTTCCTCCTGAACGTGTCGACATTGAGCGACTAATTGTTAAGAACGCTGATAAAATTATTGCAGAATGCCCTCAGGATGAAAATGATTTGCTCAAATATTATCAAGCAGCACCAGATAAAATTTTTACTATTCCGTGTGGATTCAATCCAAAACATTTCTACCCATTATCCAAAAAAGAATGTAAGTCATTGTTAAATCTCAGAGACGAAGAACGGGTAATACTACAGTTGGGAAGAATGGTTAGGCGAAAGGGTATTGATAACGTGATTGAGGCCTTTGCGAAAATGAGTCATCCGCATCCGACACGCTTGATTGTTGTAGGAGGTGAAAGTACAGATATACAAAACGATCTAGAACTTAAGCGTTTAACTATGCTTGCTGAAAAACTCGGTGTTTCTGATCGCATCATGTTCGCTGGTAGAAAGAACCGGGATGAACTGAAATATTATTATGGCGCTGCTGATGTCTTTGTTACCACTCCCTGGTATGAGCCATTTGGCATTACCCCCTTAGAATCCATGGCTTGCGGTACACCTGTAGTTGGATCAAGAGTTGGGGGAATCAAACATACAGTTATTGATGGAATCACTGGATGTCTGGTTGATCCTAAAAATCCTGGTGAACTGGCGAAGAAGCTAGATCAGCTTTTGGACAACCAGGAAATCTTAGAAGCGATGGCAAGTCATTGCGTTGATTATGTCAACACCAAATTTACTTGGAAACAGGTTGCAGAACAAATGGATGAATGTTATGCATCGATACGAACAAGAAAAGCCGATGTTCAAAATAAAGAACTATATATGATTAGTTCCGCTTTTGAAGAAGCTGCCTTAACATTTCAAAAAACAGCTAGCGAGCTTTCATTACTTATTTCTCTGGCTGGTTCCAAAATAGCAAAATCCCTCAAAGCCGGTCATAAAATACTGGTGTGTGGAAACGGCGGAAGTGCTGCAGAAAGCCAACACTTCGTTGCAGAACTAGTTGGACGTTTTGAAATACCACATCGTAAAGGACTTCCCGCAATATCGTTAAACTCTGATACCGCCATAATAACCGCATGGGCTAATGATTTTGGATATGATGATGTTTTTGCTCGCCAAGTTCAGGCTTTCGGGGCAGAGGGAGATGTGTTACTTTGCATGAGCACAAGCGGAAATTCTCCAAATATTATCAAGGCCATGCAAATGGCAAGAAAGAAAGGTATGTATTGCATCAATATGCTGGGCAAAAATGGTGGGAGATCCTTAAATTACGGGCACATAAATTTGGTAATTCCCTCAAACAGTACGCAAAGGATACAAGAGCTCCATTTGCATATTGTTCACCTACTTTGCACTATTATAGAAAACCGCCTTTTCAATGTGCTCTATACGAGTAGAACAGAGGCGAAAGAGCGTAGTTTGCCAGTTAGCAATCATGAGGGTAAGCTAGATGGTTTATATGCAGCCACTGGAAATAAGATTGGTAATTATGGAAGCTAGATGTGCTGTCTTTCTGGACAAGGACGGAACCTTAATTCCCGATATACCCTACAACGTAGAACCAGATTTAATTACCCTAAATAACGGTGTTATAGAAGGCTTACTAGCCTTACAAGCGCATTTCAACTTATTCGTAGTTTCAAATCAATCTGGTGTTGCCAAGGGCGTTTTCGGAATGGAGGCTCTTGAGAAAGTTAAAAGCAGACTCATCACCCTATTAGTCAATAGCGGAATAAACATCGCCGATTTTTATTTTTGTCCCCATGACCCAACTGGAATTGTAAAGCTTTACTCGGTTGAATGTCAGTGCCGGAAACCCAGAGCAGGTATGTTATTGAAGGCAGCAAGGGATTATAATTTGGATCTGTCTCGATGCTGGATGATCGGTGACATTTTGAACGACGTGGAAGCGGGTAAAACCGCTGGGTGTAGGTCTGTTCTAATTGATAATGGAAATGAAACAAAATGGATGATTGAAGGTAACATGCTTCGAATACCAGATTTTATAGCTAAAGACTTTCTTGAGGCCACGGCATTTATAAACCAAAATAAAGATTGCTATGTTTGAGGGAGACACTAAAATCTTTGACAAATTCAGATCACTAAAAATACTTGTAATTGGTGAACTAATCATTGACGCCTATTTACAAGGTAGTTGTAGTCGCATTGCCCCTGAAGCGAGCATACCGGTTATAGATTTACATGATAAAAGATATTGCTTGGGTGGAGCAGCAAATGTTGCGGCTAATTTAAGCGCTTTGGGAGCAGAAGTCCTTTTTCTAACGGTTTGCGGTTGTGATGATCATGCTGGTCTGGCTTTCGATCTTTTGAAGGCTAAGGGGTTGGAATCTGATTTTATCATAAAGTCTGATGAAAGGAAGACACTTATAAAAACTCGGGTTAGTTCAGATAGCCAATTACTTGTTCGCATCGATGAGGGTTCAGTAGACCCGCTTACGAGTGCTACGCAGGCAATGACGATTAGGGCCATTGAACAAGCCTACAGGCAAGTGGATGCGGTTTATATTGCCGATTATGGCAAAGGTTTGATGGGAGAGGCCATAATTAATGCATTTGTAGAATTAAATGCGAAGCATCCCAAAGTAATTGCCTTGGATACTAAGAGAAATAGTTTATATCTTAAGCTTAAACCTACGATCGTGAAGCCAAATTACTCTGAAGCGAGCAAGCTTTTGGGTATATCAGAGAACATACAGGCTCGCTCGGCAGAATTAGTTAACTGGGGGAAAGCACTATATGAGAAAACTGCTGCAAACTACATTTTGCTAACTGCGGATTGCGAAGGAGTTGCCGCCTTTGAAAAAGGGAAGTTTAAATTTCATAAACCCGTTCCAAAAGTAGAGAATCCGAAAGTAAGCGGGGCGGGCGATACGTTTTTGGCAACAGCATTGATGGCCTTGGCTACAGAGGCAGATCTAGAGCGCAGTGTAGAGTTGTCCATTGCAGCTGCTCACCATGTCATTAAACAGCCTCATACTTCGGTCTGTGCTTTAAATGAGTTGATTAGGGCATCATCGCCAAATGTGAAGGTATTGACGGGTTTTCAGGAGATTAATGAATTGCGGGAAGTTGCAGCAAAGCAGGGTAAGAAGATCATTTTTACCAATGGCTGCTTTGACATTTTACATAGTGGACATGTATGTTATCTTCGCGGCGCAAAAGCAAGGGGAGACGTTTTAATTGTGGGACTTAATAACGATGAAAGCATTAGACGTTTGAAGGGTCAGAAAAGGCCGATTAATAATCTCGATGACAGGATAGAGGTTTTATCAGCCCTCAGCTGTATCGATTATATTATTCCCTTTGGAAAAGTTGGAGATGACACTCCCATTGAATTGGTTCAACGAATTAAACCCGATGTATTTGTTAAAGGTGGCGATTATGTGGATAAGGCTTTGCCAGAAGAAGAGGCCTTACTACATATTGGCTGCGAGATTATTTTTCTACCAACAATTGCCCATAAATCTACAACCAATACAATCAACAGAATTAGAGAGGATAATATGATAAATCAAAACGAAGCTGTTTAGAATGAATTTTCACGAGTGTAAAAATATTCTTATCATTCGTCCCGATAACATGGGTGACCTATTGATGTCCGTTCCAGCGATAAGGGCAGTAAAGAACACGTTTGATTGCAGAGTTACCGTTTTATGCTCTAGTCAAGGACTGGCGGTGGTAAACTTGATTGAAGAAATTGATGATGCAATTTGCTTTGATTTACCTTGGCTAAAGTTTACCTCCCCTGGATTATTTGATGTCAATGATTTAAGCGAACTGATTGTGAAATTGAAGAAACGCAATTTTGATGGATGCATACTATTTAATGTTTATAGTCAGAATCCAGGTGCATCTATATTATTAGCCTATCTTGCAGACATCAAGCTTCGGGCAGCTTATTGCCGGGAAAATCTATACGGTTTACTCACGCATTGGTTTCCTGATGATGAACCTTTATCCACAATCCGGCATCAGGTAGAGCGGGATCTAAATTTGGTGAGATTTTTAGGAGCTCAAGTTATTGACGATGAAATGCGGATTTCGACAGGGGAGAAATCAGAAGAGTTGAAGCTCTTAAAAACTCACATGCTCAAATCGGAAGAATACATCATCTTACATACGGGGGTTTCAGAAGAGAAAAGGCAGTATCCAAAAGAATATTGGCGGAGCATTGCTGAGAAAATAAGTGAAAACTACCAGATTCCAATAATTTTGACTGGATCGCGCAAAGACCGAATTTTTACGAAAGGTTTGTCAAAAGAAATTGGAACAGGAACAATAAATCTAGCCGGTAAAACTGACCTGAAAGCACTTGCTATGATTATAAAACATGCTAAATGTATGATTTCTATAAATACTGGGCCAATGCATCTCGCAGTTGCTTTAAAAACTCCTTTAATTGCACTTTATGCACAAAGCAACCCTCAACATAAACCCTTCAAAACAAGGCATGGCGTTCTAGAATACAGCGTACCCAAACAATTCAAAAGTACAAATCAAATAATTTGTTTTGTTAATGAAGCGTATTATGAAAAATTTATTTGTTATCCTTCTCCGGAGCAGGTTATGGTAGAGTTGCACAATTTAATCTAGACGCCAAAAGATTTAATACAGCTTCCTTCACTAAACGGAAATCTGGATTCTTAGTCCAGTCAATTGTCGAATGTAGCTTAGTATCAATACCACCCCATCTTTCCGGCTCACCATCCATACTTATAATTACACTCTGAATTTTTAACGCTGCAGATATATGTGAAATTCCAGTGCAGTTGGCGATAAGACCAGATGACTTCTTTAAGAGAACTGCCAATGTCCCAAGTGTGGTCCTGCCGGCAAGATTTAGCGCAGTATATTGCATTTTTTCGCTTACTACATTTGCTAGATTCACCTCATGTCCATTGCCTGTTAATACAACCTGATATCCATTTTTGAAGCAAATATCAGCTATTTTAGCGAAGTATTCTACCGGCCATTGTCGCCAATGTGCTCTGGAGCCTGGGTGAATACACATGAATTTTTGCGCAAGTGGAAACCTTTCTTCAGCGAATTCTTCCTCATCCTGGTTAAAAACTGGAAACTCCATCTCAGTATTGGAAATGGGTACATTCAAAAAATGCATTAATTTTAAGTGACGTTGGCTTTCATGACCAAAATTTGGATATGGCATCATTAGTGGGTTGTCTTCTAACTCCGTTTGATCGGTAGAAAACCCTGCTAATTTTTTGGATACGAATATACGAAGCATGTCATTGACGATTGTCCCGTCGCCTTGCATTTGTAAAATAAGATCAAACTTTCGAGAATTCACCTCGCTGCAAAATTCATCAAATAAACGTCCGTCAAAAGCTTGTTCCGGCAACCCAGGATAGCCAGGAAAAACAATAAAATTATCAAAATAATTATCATATCGATCAATTAACACCTTGTTACCTTTAAGCCCGATAAAAGAAATATGAGCTTTGGGAAAATTCAGTCTGAGATTCCTCAAAGCAGGGATTGCGCAAAGAATATCTCCTAGTTGCAGTGCCCGGAAAATTCCTATCCTATGAATCCCTGCGGTTTCCAATTTCATCAAAGAAGTATTTTTTTAAATTTAATGATTCCATAACCTCGCCAGTAGACCGAAAAGAAAGGAATTAATAATGAAGTGAAAAACATTTCAGTAATGTGTAAGATGGAGCGTCTTGTATGTTTAATTCTTCTATGGAAGAAAGCACCCAATGGGAAAAGCATCAAAATGGCTGTCAGTCCAGCGATTTGATTGTTGCCTCTCGCTGCAAAAATGGCAGTTAAGCAAAACGTTAGAATTATCGTATAATAATTCCATAATGGCCTGGGCTGAATTTTCTGTCTGTATAATGATGGATATTTTTTAAACAAAAGTACATCGTAAATTCCCTTCTTCTGTTCTTTGATACTTACTCCCCAGCTAGCCTCCCTTACCGGATGAACCACCACCGCATCACTGTTTCGCCAGATTGGAATTTGATTGTCGATAAGCTTAAATTCGAGGTCGGAGTCTTCTCTCCATGCCATCCCAAAACGCTCATCAAACCCGCCAACTTTAATTAGCGCCTGTTTAGTGCATGCAGAATTAGCAGTAATAAAATCTGCTGTTTCCAGCCCTGCTGTGTTTTTTTCAAAATCACTTGGTTGATCAGAGATCGGAACTATTGTTTTTCCACTATAGGCTACATAAGCCTGAAAATGATAAACAGCTAAAAGCTCTGTTAACCATTTTTTACAAGGGATGCAATCATCATCAGTAAAAGCAATAAGTTGGTTCCGCGCAGTCAGCCAACCAAGATTTCTGGCTGCGGCTGGTCCCCTTTTGTAATCCGTTGAAAAAACGCTGAACTTAAATGGGAAGTCTAAGTTTTTTATTTCCTCTAAGCAGCTTTTGTCGTCAGGTCCATCATGGACCACGATTACTTCAAAGCAGCAAAATTCCAAAGTCTGCTGAGTTAGCGCCTGTAAACATTTAATTAAATGTGCTGGCCTGTTGTATGTTGGTATAACTACTGATATTTTTTTCTGCATCGTTTTTCAAAATTAAGTAAGATCCCATTACTAGCGCATCAAAAGGCGATCCCCAAAAACACTCGATTGCGTCCCCTGGACTACACACAATCGGCTTGCCCAAGGTATTAAATGAAGTATTAACGAGAACAGGAACGCCGGTTTTTTCCTTGAAAGCTTTCAGCAGGCTATAATAAGCAGGATGCTGGCTTTTATTTATGGTTTGGATTCTTGCTGTTCCATCTGTGTGCCTAACAGCAGGTATTCTGTCTGCTACCTCTTCTAATACCTCATTAACGAAAAGCATGAATGGTGATTTATCTGCATTTTTGAACCATAAATGGGCATCTTCTTCGATTACTACCGGTGCGACGGGTCTGAAGTCTTCTCGATCTTTCACCTCGTTCAGTCTGGCCTGCATATCAGGCGAAATCGGAGACGCTAAAATGGATCTGCTTCCAAGCGCTCTGGGTCCAAATTCCATTCTCCCCTGAAACCAACCAATTATCATGTTGTTAGCTAAGAGTTCTGCTGTTTCAATAGCTACATCATCCATTTTTCGGTATGGGATTTTTGCCCATTTTAAGAATGCTTCAATTTCGGTGTCAGTAAATGCGGGTCCCCAATAAGCATGTTCCATTATAAATTCCCGATGATTTGATTTTCTTTCATGTATATCTACATACATCGCTGCGCCAAGAGCGGTTCCCGAATCCCCAGATGCAGGCTGAATCCATACCTTTTCAAATGCACTTAAATCTCTTATCCTTGCATTAAGTACGCAGTTCAAAGCAACACCTCCAGCCATAACCAAATTTTTCTGCTTTGTTGCTGTCTGCAACCAATCCACAAGGCTTAAGACAGATTCCTCTAAAACGAATTGCAACGAACGTGCTAAATCAAAATGAAATTCTGTAAATGGCTCATCTCTCAATCTAGCCGGACCAAACCTTTCGGGCAAGTTCTCATTTTCAATTTTATATTGACCGTTGGTGCCTAATTTGATAATTTCCCTAAAGTCGGTTATAAATCGCGGTTCTCCATAGGAAGCCAAAGCCATAACTTTGTACTCATCTGAGGAATGAAGAAATCCAAGGTGTGTTGTTAGGTTTTCATAAAGCAGGCCCAGTGAATGGGGGAGTGGGACTTCATTTATGCGTATCATCTGTGTGCCCAAACCCAGTCCATATGTGGTTGAAGTAGTTTCGCCACGGCCGTCTAATGTTAATATAGCCGCATCTTGAAAAGGCGAGGGATAAAAAGCACTCGCTGCATGTGATGCATGGTGTTCTACAAAATGCCATTCCCAGTCAGAGGCTTTGGATCCATAAAATCGTTTTTGTAAATGATGTGGCCAACCATCTGCTAATTGTGCTGGAGCATTCAAAATCGCAGATATAAACAGATTCTCCCAAGGATTTTGTGTTTTAATTGGCACTTGTTGTAATTGGGAAGGAACAAATGGAATGTTGCAAAAGGGATTTTTGGCTTGTTCGCTAGGAATTATTAAATACGGGTCGAAAGAATAAGCGATATGATCTACGTCTTTTAAGTGGATTCCTGCGATTCTCAAACAATAATCAATGGCATGGAAGGGTAGTTCGTAAGTAGTGAATGGAATTGGTCTTTTGCCATGTTTATAATGCGTAAAGCGCTCTTCTTCCGCTGCGGCTAATAACTGTCCATTTTTAATGATGCAGGCTGACGAATCATGAAATACTGCATTTATTCCCAGGATATACATTTTGATCTGAATTTGAATTTATATAGAGATTCTTTTAAACATAAAAGCCCAATTGCTTGGGCCTTTATGTTCTACATTGGTTGAATACGTTTTAATGTATCTCTCCTCATTGTATCTCTTTTTGTTGTGTCCCTTTTAGCAGAGTCACGTTTTTTAGGATTTTGCTTTGACTTGCTTTTCGTTTCCGTTTTCTTTTTTGTAGTATCCTGTCTGGTTTGCGCAAAAGTTACAAGACTAAAAATGGACAATAGCATTAAAATAAGTAATCTTTTCATGGGATAGGGTTTTTAAATGTTTTAAAGAATAACAACGATGAGATTTAGATAGTTTGGATCTAATTACCTTTAAGTCCTTTCTGGATAATATTGTTAAAGCTTTATGTCGTTGTTTTACAGTGTGTTGTGGTTTTTTTTAGAGAGATGTTTAATTTTAAAATGCGTAGTATTTATCTCCATTTAGGTAGAAACCGTAATTATTCTTTTTGTTTTTCCTTTAAGCTGGTTTTGTACTTCCGCTTTCTAACTATAGCGCTTAGCTCATCATGCAGGCTGATAATATTTCCAATCAAAAAATAATCTCGCATGTTGTTTCGAATGCTGGTACGCATAATTCTCCGTACAATTTTTCTGGGCACTTCTCCTAGCTCTTTGATTTTTATTAAAAAATTTAACGAAACCAAAGCGAGTATGGCTGATGCTATAAAAAGAAAACTCCATTGTTGAAGGCTTAAAAGATGATAATTTTTAGCTGTGGTATTTGCCATCCAGCTTAAATTAACAGATAAGGTTTTATCTAAAAAAAATGCAGCCATTACACCACCTACTAACGGCCCCAATGAGGAGGAAATTGCTACCACAATATTTTTAACAGATAAGAAAACGATCGCATCGCGTTTAGGAGCAAGCTTCAGACCGATATTTGTTATGGACAGATTGATGCCAGAATTCGCCACACCTGTTGCGATGTGGATGGCTAAGAGCAATAAGATGTTTATCCAACTCTGATGAAATATTCCAACGTAGCACCAGCCAATTAGTACGGCAATGTAAATCGGTGCAGCTAGTGAGATAATACTTTTATTACTGTAGCGATCAGAAAACGTACCCCAAATACTTATCGTTAAAATGCCTGCAAGCTGACTAATAACACCTAGTAAGATTATATAAGATATTGAGAGCTTAAGTGCGGTAAGCATAAAAACGGATAAGAACGGGGTTGCGATATTAAGCGCAAAAGCCCAAAATGAATTGAAGATCAGTACTCGTCTAAAATTTTGGTTCATTAATGGCAGTTTGAAGAGTTGGATGACATTGCCTGCTGAAACGTGAGGGATTGTTTCTGGGACTCTTGATAGAATATACCCGCCGATTATTCCAATCAGGCCTGCAGTTAAGAAGAAATAGGCATATGCAGTCAACTCATTTGCTGGCTGGTTTACTTTTACGTAGTCCAAAATAAATCCCAATATAATGCTCAGAATAACATTAAGTGTTTGAGTATAACGGCCACGTTTAGAAAAATAGGTCCCGAGCATTTGTTCTGGAATCATGTCTTTCATCCATGAATTCCAACTTGGTCCGGCAATAGAGCCAAATAGATAGTGCATGGTTAGCATAATGAATAGAAAGGACAAGGAGAAATGGGAAGAGTAAAGTAAACCTAACCCAATAATTAGGAGGGGTAATCTCGCTAAATATGCACAAAAAACCGCCACAGCCCGCCTGTTTTGGTACTCGCTAACCAACCAGACGGACAGAAGCTGAAATACATTGGTTGCTAACGGTAATGATGCCAGTATTCCAATTTGAAAACTGTTTGCGCCAATTAACAGCGCAAGCGCAACTAAAAATGTACCACTCGTTAAGGCTGTCATTGCTTCTGCAGTCAATCCGTCCCAAATAACTTTTCTCAGACCTTTTTGGACTTCTGCTTCGGTAAGATATTCTTTCGGTTTAAGCTTTAGCATAGTTGATAATCCCCCCTTTAATTTGCAATTTCCCTTGTCGATCATATGCTTTTAAGCTAAACCCAAGTGTTTTGCTTAGCCTTGACCGAACTCAAATGTTAAGACTTTTTGTAATTCAATCGCGTTTTGAACCGCATATGCATTTTGATCATTATCAAAATAAACGTAAACATCTTTATGCTCTTTTAGCCAGCCGATGCATAGTTTACTCCATTTTACAATGCTTTCGTGAATATAGTTTCCCTGATATTTATCGCCAGGACCATGAAGTCTGATGTAAACAAAATCAGCTGTAGTTAAGATCGGCGATTGATGACCGGCGAGATGATATATGCAGAATCCACAATTGTACTTTTTTAGTAAACCGTAAACCTTTTCGTTATACCAGGAAGGTTCTCTAAATTCGAAAGTATACCGATATTGATTTGGCAAAAAAGTTAAAAACTTTTCAAGGCGATCTAGGTTTATTTTCCATTTAGGTGGAAGCTGAAAGAGAATTGGTCCTAACTTACCCTCTAGTCCGTCGCATGCCTTTAAAAAATTGAAAGCCTCCATTGCATCTACCTTCAGTTTTTTTAAGTGCGTAAAATATCTATTGGCTTTTACCGCAAAAATGAAATCAGCAGGCGTAGATTCATTCCATTTTGTAATTTTTTTTTTATCCGGTTGGCGGTAAAATGAGTTGTTTAGCTCTACAGTACTAAAATGTTTTGCAAAGTAGTTTAACTGATTTTCTTTTTTCAGATCGGAAGGATAAAAAGTGCTTTCCCAATGCTGGTAGTTCCAACCTGATGTGCCGATGTAAGCTTTGCCGACTTCCATTACATATTGAGTTTAAATAACCTAAGTTTTACCTGTTAGAAAAAAAATCCTGCGACAGTAAAGCCATGCCACGGTTCGGATTAGAGAAAATGATTAACTAAATAACCATTTTTAGGGTAACTTGGTTAATGTGGAGAAATAAAAGGTTAAAAATGATTTTCCGAGTTTATCCTTGGGGGATGGATGTTGGGATTCTAAGCCAATTATCTTTAGAAATGATGCTTTGCGTAACTTGGTTTTTTTTAATTTTTTTTAATATTAAACCATCAATTAAACTGGAGCATTTAGCAAATTGTAAAGGTTTCAATAAATATTGATCTCCTCCTGCCTGAAAGGCATCTATGGCATAGTCTGAGTCCTTGCTTGTAAAAACTATAAATTCTGTTTTGCTTCTGTATTTTTTGGCTATTTCGAACACTATCGAACTGCTATGGGTAATGTCAAGGAATAAAAAAAAGATTTGTTCATGCTTTTGAATTTCTCCAATAGCATGCTCGTGGTACGTAAATAAAGTCGAGCACTTCAGATGCGGGTGATTTCTTATGAAATTAGTACATTGACGGGTAGATTGTTGATCATTATCAATAATTATACATTTTTTTGAAGATGAGAAAGTATGCATAGTTGTATTTTTAATAAATTTAAGATAGAACCAGATCATTTCGAGCGCTTAAAGCTATTTTTTGTGCTAGTAACGCTATTTTAATCAAATGCTTCGTTAACCATTGTGTTTGCCTTTCCTGGTCATCAACATTATTTGACTGCAAAATATTTGTCGACAGCTTAACCGTAATATGATTAAAATAGGGGCGAATCTGGTAACTTACCAATGCAATTACCCGATTGTGCTGGAAGTTATCATACTTGATAAAGCTGAGGTATTCCATCTTTTTCACTTGAAGAATCTTTCCGCAAAAGTTTCCCTGTTCATCGTCACTCAGCCAATTTAGCTGGCTATTTGGGATCCAATTACACTGGTAATGTCCACCCCTCTCCTGGTTAAATTTTGGAGAACAAATCGCGTCCCAAAATGCCCAGGCGGGGCTGTTAATTTCTATAGTTTTTTCTCTTATCATAATAAAGTCAAAGTTAAAGGTAGGTGTGGTAAAAAAAAGTTTTAGACCTTAAAACGAGTATTTCGCCCTTTAAAAAAGGTATTAAAGATGGTCAAGTCCGTTTTTATTAACCAGAAATTAAACGCAATTCAATTTGCTTGGTTATTTCTTTGCTTAGGAATGATGAATGTGTTTTTCAGGGGTTTCATTTTATTTTGGAGATGGTTCTTCAATTTCCTTTGGCCAGCTTCTCCTATTAAAAAATACATCACTTAGAGAAAAGGTGGTGTCATTAGCATTTGCCATATCTGGATGGGGCAGGTGAATTAACAACCTTAAAACATATCATTTCCCGCAGAATTCACTCTGAAAGTATCAATCCAAGGAGAAATTTAGGGTAATTGTGTGCTATAATAGATTGCGATTGCAGATTAATACAGAAAGTCAAAATGTGGAAACCTCGCATTCGGACTGAAGTTATCTCTGTGGATTTCTATGACGAGCAATGTTGCAAGTCCGTTAAATGTAACTGCGGAAGATTAATAATTGAAAGTCATTTGAGTGGTATGGAATTATTGTTGAACTTTTTTTCATAATGACTCAAATGTTCATCTATGAAACGACCAATCTTCGCGATGTCTGGTGGCAAGAATATATTGTTACTACTGGATTGCCAAATATTTCCCACTTTAAAAATTGTCCCAACATTTTGCCCCTGTTTTAAAAGCATAAAAGTGTACTTATCATTAATATCCTGCTCGCATACAATCCTTTCTGTTTTCCCCCAATTTAGGTATCTGTAATCAATTCGCAATCTAGGTGATGTTTTCATATCTAAATTTTAAGAGCTAGAAGTAGTTTAACACTCCTTAACACTTCTTTAACACCTTGAGAAATAAAAAGTTTGATATTTTTTTAAACGAACTTTTTTAAAGACAACATTTTCAATTTGTTGATCGGAACGGATTTGAAATAAGTTAGCTTTTTAATTAGCTAAAAAGCTCGTCCACATGAAGATTTTTGTAACTTTTCAGGCTTTTTTTGAGGATTTCCCTTGCCATATGGATGTGTGTTTTCACTGTGCCAAGCGGTATTCCAATTTCCTGGGCGATCTCTTCGTATTTGTACCCTTCAAAATAGCGAATAAATGGATATCTGTACATTTCAGGAAGGTTGTTCAAAGCGGTATAAATGTCTTCTAAAACCATTTTACCAGGCGAGCAATTGGCCACGGCGCCTTCAAAACGAGACAGATTGGGGACATCGTCTGTTTTACACACAATGCCTTTCCTTCTGGCTATTTTTTGATACATATTAATGAACGTATTACGCATGATCATGAAAAGCCATCCTTTGAGATTTGTTCCCTTTTGATACTTTCCAATGAAACGGTATGCCTTTATTAAAGTCTCTTGGGTGAGGTCATCAGCATCATCTAAATTCTTAGTAAATTTAAGCGCATTTGCTTTTAACATACTCATATGGCAATTAATCATGGCTTGAAATTCTAATTCTGTCATAGCATCTACTTTGCTTTTGAACTACAAATGCTATTCCACCGAAAAAGATCTGTCAGGATTGGTAGATGTACTTAGAATAAATTAAATATCTAATTTACAACACGTTATCATGTTGTCCTTAAGGACTATCCTCGTTATTGACAAATGTATTTTGAGTATGTTCCCTGTATTATTGGGTAATTTTACGGTCGACCAGGATACAAATAACCTATTAAATTTGAAATCAAATGATAAAACGACCATTCGATCAGACAGTTAGTTCAGATATCCATTTACTACTGCAAATCTGATTAGCGCTGCAGTATTTTTCGAATTTGTTTTATCAATCAACATCTGGCGATGACCTTCGATGGTTCTTTTGCTTAGAAATAATTTGTCTGCCATTTCTTGGTTTGTAAACCCCTCTGCAACCAAATGCAAGACTTCAATTTCCCGCATTGAAAGATCTATATGAGGGCTAACCTGTTCAGATTGGTTAGATAGATTCTGAATAAATCTGTCTAGTAGCCTTTGGCCAAGTTCTACGCAAAGATATTTGGTTCCCGAGGTAACAGTTTTTAATGCAAACATCATTTCATCTTCATTTACATTTTTCAACAGATAACCATGGCAACCTTCTAAAAAAGCCTGTGCAACATATTTTTCATTATCTAGCATCGAAAGTACTACAACTTTGACATCTGGATGATTTAGTCTACACTCTTGTATAAGCGTAATTCCATCCATTTCAGGCATATTAATATCTGTTAAAATTACATCAGGGATAAATCCTGAAGCAATCATTTCCAGTACCTCTTTTCCGTTTGTTGCCTCAGAAATTACCTGAACGCCAGATTGTGATTCTAACAAAAGTTTAATGCCATTTCTAACGATAACATGATCCTCAGCCAGAATAATTTTTAACGTGTTCATCTATTTTTGCTTTAATTTGCTGTTTTACCCACATCTTCTAAGATAACTTTAAGCCGATTGATGTGGGTTTTTAACTCTGATGCCCTTTTTTTTCGGTCCTCAATTAGTGCTGATGACTCATTTGGTTGCCTTTGCATGTTGGAAATAAAGTTTCGTCGCTCTTCCATCATTCTAATCGCAACCCACAGAGTTTCTTCAGTTTTATCGATATATTCATTATCCAACACTTGCTCTGAAAATACATGACCGGTAAAACATCTGAATCTTGAGTTTCCCTCTTCTTCGATTTTGGTCAATATGCCTCCACAGTCCGGACAGGTAAGGTTGGTTGGTGATCCAAGTTTACTGGTTTGCTCATAGCTGCTGGCCATGCGTATTGTAATTTCTGATTCTAATTTTATTCGCTCAGGAACCGCTTTAGGTTCGCAATCACCTCTTGTATAAATATCAGCTAAAATATACCCTATGTCCACTAAAGAAACCCGATAATCTACATCGATGTTATTAATTACATTATTAGGCATATCTGGAAACTCTGCTTCCTCTGGCTCTTGAACGATACAAGTGCCTCCAGCATCTCTAATGGCGATCATTCCAGATGTACCATCATCGAGTAGGCCAGTTAGAATGATGCCGGTTACACAAGAATCATAAGAGGCAGCTGCCGTTCGAAATAAAACATCAATTGCCGGTCGCCAGTGGTTTTCTTTTGCCCCCCTTGATATGGTTATAATTCCATTTCCAATCATCATATGTGCATCTATTGGTGCAAGGTAAGCTGTTTTAGATTTTATTTTCGTTCCATCCTTTGGAATTTGGACGGTAACACCTGAGGTTCTGTTAAGAATCGACAAAACCGTCTCTGCACTTGCATCTTTGCTCAAGTGAATTACAATAAATATAGCTGCATCAATATCTTCAGGAAAAGTTGATAGAAGCTTTGATACCGCAGAAAGTCCTCCAGCTGAAGCACCGATTGTTATAATATTTCTAATTTCTAGCTTATTCATTAGTTTTATAATTTAGAATGGTTCGGAAAGTAAATGGAAAAACTAGCCCCGCCTTTACCACTGATTTCAAGTGTTCCATTCAAAAGGGAAACTCTATTTTTAATTCCTCTAAGGCCAGAACCCTGCTTTAGTGATTCCTCTAAATCATATAAGAAACCCTTGCCCTGATCACTTACTGTGATGCTGACTTTATTGTTCTCTGTGCACAAGGTAACCGATGCATTATTAGTCCCAGAATGTTTTATGCTATTGTTAAGCAATTCCTGAATGATCCTAAAAACGTAAAGTTGGATTTCCATGGCCAGCAAATCTGCACGTTGATCAATGACAGAAGTTACATGGAAACCGGCTTGCTCTAGGCGCTGTAGCATATCTTTTATGCCTGCTGTAAAGCCGAAATCTTTAAGAATGGACGGAGTGAGTTCGACTGAGATGGTTCTGACTTCTCTAATTGCCTGGTCTAATAAAACATTTATATTGTCTAACTTATTTAAAAATTGATTCTGCTTGTTGAGATGGTTAAGGTTAAAACGTATCCCATATAAAATTTGACATACACTGTCGTGAAGTGAGGCACTTATTTTCGATCTTTCATTTTCTTGAGCTTGAATGGCGGCTTTTTGAACCAATCGCCTTTGTAAATTTTCCTGTTCTTTTTCAACTTCAAGGCTTCGTTTTCGATCTGTTATGTCAGTGAGTATGCCTGCAAAATAATTTTGCCCATATAAAGGTTTAATTATCTTTCCCTTTACAAGAACCGTTTTCTTAGTCTGCTCATCTGGTTTTAATCTAAGTTCAACATCTATCTCCCAATCATCGTCGCAGTTGACCAATAGGTGATTAAGTTTTGGCAGATCTTCCGCTACAAACAAGTCGGCTAATGATTGTAAAGTCAGATCGTAACCGATTTCATGAATATTCAATATGTCTTTACTGTATTCATCGAGAAAAACTTGCGTACCTGCCGATTTAACCATCCATGTTCCAGTGAGTGATGCTTTCAGTGTTTGATTAAGGCGTTCAGTCGTTTCCCATAAATTCTGTAAGGCTTTCTTGGAATTGGTGACATCAGTGATTGTGATGAAGTGTGCGGTTTCCCCAGCAATAGAAACCGGAGCAGTAATGCCATCAAGCTGTACATATCTTGTATCTTCAGTTTTGCTTTTTAACCTAATTTCACATTGTAAGCGTTCTGGCGATTTCTGTATTTTTTTAATGAACGCATCATACTCGTAAAGCGAGTCCTGAATTATAAAATTTTCAAGTTTCTCGCCTTTAAATAATTTGCGCGGGTGATATAGAAGCTGTAAGCCTGCCTGATTTATTTCTTTTATATATCCGTTAGAATCTAAGATTAAATATCCGACCGGTGCCGCATTAAACAGACCTGCAAATTTTAACCTTTCAATTTCCAGGGTATTGTGGGAGGCCTTTAGCTCTTCGTTTTGAAGTTGGAGTTCCAGCTCATAAGTTTCAAGCTCGTTGAGCAGCGCGGCGACGTCATGGGCGCCTTCTCCAGACCTATGATTCGGACTGTTCCCGAAAAGTTGCTCTGCCTTATTTCTAAGTGTTTTAGCAACTGTCTCTTTATTTATCATGCTGCCCTGTTTTTTAAGTTATTTTTTCTTAAAGGTTAAGATCGTAATGTTTAAACCACTGTTATTTCCCAGGATCGTTTCGATCGAAATATCTAAGCCTAATAAGCCGATGCCGTTAAAATGATGCTGTTCATAAAAATGCTCATCCATTGGGCTCGCAGCGGAAAGCTTTTCTGAAAGAATCTTCATGTGCCACTTATTATTAACAATTTCGAGAAAAGAAAGTTCTCGAATTTCCGAATCAGTTAAGTGAAAGAGGTTCAAAAAAAGATTATTACTTGCTAGGACCTTTTTATCCGCGTCAAGAATTATAGTTGCACCTTCGAAACCGTCAATTATAGTTTGTGCATAATTAAGAAGACCAGAGATTTGCGCACTGAGTGCTTTTAATGGTGTAATTTTGGTAAAGGTCAGTACCGCACCGCTTATAAAATTATCCATAGTTCTGTATGGCATGATCCTTAGGTTATACCACTCATTTTTTCTAGTTTTCACCTCGAGCTCTTTTCCATTTAAGGTTAATATGACATCGTTTATAGTGTTTTCTATAGCTGGATACTCAAAATTAGAGACAATGTGAGTGATCGAACGGCCAACATCCGACACAATAACATTGAAAAGCCGGGTAACTTGCGGAGTAAACCTGAGAATGTTGAGTTGATTGTCCAAGAAGATTGTACCAATCTCTATATTATCCAGAAGGTTCTTCATGTCGTTATTCAACTGGGTAAGTTCTTCTGCTTTAGTTTGATATTGCAGATTAATAGTCATTAGTTCTTCATTTAAAGATTGCATTTCTTCTTTGGTCGTTAGCGCCTCTTCATTGGTACTTTGAAGTTCTTCATTGGTACTTTGAAGTTCCTCATTGGTTGACTTTAATTCCTCTAATGAGGTTTCCATCTGCTCGATAGTAGTATGGAGCTGTTGTTTGGTGTAAGTTAACTCCTTTTCAAGTTCCTCTACTGCCCCTTCGTTAACGGGGTTATTCTGTTTACTTCTTCGCTGGACTTTTCTAGTGTTACTTTCGTTAAAAGTGACCAGTAACATTCCTTCTAAACTCTGCTCTTGCAAATATTCTACGACAATGTGAACTAAAAAAATCTTATCCTGATCCTTAATTTTTATATCCTGAATTTCTACACGGCCTTTTTTAGCTAATGCCTGATGAAGCGCATTTCCCAAGACATATTTGAGCTCTTCGCGAATCATTCTATGAATACTCATTACTGCCTCTCCTGGATGTAACTGAATAAACCGATGTGTACTTCCGTTGATGTAAAGAATTTCGCCTTTGTCATTTAATAATAGCGAGGGAGGCGTATAATTGTCAAGCAATATTTTATTGAAATGTTCGGCAATTGGATTTTGTTTCCGATTCTGGATAGAGAGGTCTGATTTCATTAATTTGTCTTGATTTGCAACGTGAAAAGGAAAATCCAACAGTTTGCCCATTGAAGATACACCTTCTTTGCGTTCAAAAAGCTTCCACTTTGAGTCAATGTTGTTGAAAAATTCTTGGAAACCACTTACAGATTCTGCAGGCCCCAGAAATAGTAACCCATTAACATTTAGTGAATAATGAAAAATCGGGATGATTTTCTTTTGAAGTTCTGCTGTCAGATAAATCATCACATTACGACAGCAAAGCAAATCGAGTCTGGTAAAAGGCGCATCTTTAATAAGGTTATGCTGCGCAAAGACTATCATTTCTCGGATTTCCTTTTTCACTGTATAGCCATTATTCTTCTTTATAAAAAAACGATCGAGTCTCTGTTGGCTGAGTTCTGAAATGATGTTTGAGAAGTAAAAACCTGTTCTGGCAATCTCAATTGCATTTGCATCAAGGTCCGTGGCGAAAATTTGTGCTTTCGGCTTGCGTTTAAGCTGGAGGGCATCAAGATATTCTGATATGATAATGGCAATTGTGTAAGCCTCTTCTCCAGTAGAGCATCCTGCTATCCAAACCCTAATCGGTTCCTCCGGATTTTTGTTTCTCAACAACGGATAAATTTGCTCTGTAAGCGATTCGAAAGCAGGCCTATCTCTAAAAAATTTCGTTACACCAATGAGAAGCTCGTTGAAAAGCACATCAATCTCAGCAGGGTTTTCTCGCAGATAATTTACATAGCCCTCATAATCCGGTAATTGATGAAAGGCTATTCTACGTTCTATTCTTCTAGATACAGTATTTTTTTTATAAAGGCTAAAATCATGACCTGAATGTGATCTCAAGATCATGATAATTTTCTGAATGTGTATCTTATTACTTTTTCCCAAGTCGGGATCTTCTAAAGAAGTTCCGAGCACAGGATGAGTTAGATACTGTATAATTTTCCCTGGCATTTCTTCTGGAGGAAGAACATAATCCACCAAATGAGTCTTAATAGATGCCAATGGCATGCTTGAATATTCTGCGTTTTCTGGCTCCTGAACCATTGTCATCCCCAGTTTTTCTTTAATCATCCTCACACCTGTTTCTCCATCTGCTCCAAGTCCAGAGAGTACTATGCCAACAGCCATATTCCATTGATCTTCAGCCAAACTTTGGAAAAAATGATCAATGCACATGTGGGCTCCTTTATCTCTTGTGGCCTTGAATAAAAGCAAATGACCATCGTGCAGGCCAATATCAAAATCTTTGGGTGAGAGGTAAACCCGGTCTGCTGAAAGCTTGATGCCGTCTTCAGCGTAGTCAACAGGCATGGAAGTGAATGATCGTAAAATATCGAGATAGTCAATAGTCGACTTCGACTCTTGGTGTATAACCGCAACAAAAGCCATACCCGAGTCTGTTGGCATGTGCTTAAAAAACTGTTCGAATGCTGGTAAAGAGCCACTGGCACCGCCGATGCCAATTATTGGAAAAGCATCGGTTTCTACTTTCAGTAAATCCCCTTCACCTTTTATTTGTGGTAGATCAATGTTTGCCTGTTCTTTTTTCATCTTTGTATGACCAAAATTTCCCTTCATGGCGCTAATTTAATTGATTAAAATTAATCGCTATGTTTTTGGGATTTTTATTCTTTGAAAATAATGATGAAGTTATTAGAAACATTGTTCAATCTCAATAAAAAAGGTTGTACCCTTATTTTCTTCAGAGTTGAACCATATCTTACCCTGATGCCATTCAATAATAGTTTTAATGATGGACATGCCTAAACCTACGGAACTTTCTCCTTTTAGGCCAGTGCGCCCTGCAAGATTAAATTTATCAAATAATTTTTCATGAAATTTCTTGGGAATTCCAATCCCGGTATCAGAAACTTCAATTAATACCCTAGTGTCTCGCTGGACAATATTTATCGAAATTGTTCCCCCGTCAGGTGTGAATTTTATGGAGTTAGATACAAGGTTGTTAATTGCCTGCATGAACTTTACATCATCTATCATCACATAAATTTCCGATTGTGAACAATTCATTTCAAAATTAAGTTTCAGGTGCAGTTCTGATGACTTATATTCCGCTATCAGTTGTTCAGTCTTTTCAACAATATTATATCGTTTTTTTTGGACTTCTACGCCAATAGATTCTAAAAATTCCTTTTTTATGAACTCCTGCACCATCTTTACACCGCGCTTTGCATTGGTATTAATCATCGACAATATTTTTTGAATCTCAGGACTAGATTTAAGTTCAGCTCGGGATTGCAAAAGCGAGGACAGCATCTGGATTGAACCCAAAGGCCCAGCCAGGTCATGGCTGACAATATTGAGTACCGCATTTTTTTTGCTGGTATATTCCATGAGATTCTCCGTATATGTCTTTTGTTGAGTAATATCCTCTGCATGTCCGATTATTTGTTTTGGATGTTCCAGGGTAGCAATTACATTCGTTTTAAGGTAATAGGTTTTCTTTTGTATTACCATTCTAAATTCTATGGCTTCTTTTACTTCTCCCGAGAATAGGCTTGCATAGATATCCCGTAAATACTCCCTGTCGTCTATATGAACTAAAGTTTGCAAACCGTCAACCTCATCTAACTCTTTCTCTGTTTCAAAAAAGTGCATAAATGCTGGATTTTTATAGATAAATTTTTGTTGTTCTACATCAAAGGAAAAATAGAGTTTAGTTTCGTGCTCTGCGAGATAATTCAATTGTGAAACGGATTCTGGCATATGTTCTTTTTTCGGTTGATGCCAATTTAGGGTTTTACAAGATAAGTTTAGTACCCGTTTTATCAGTCGTATTTCCCGCAATATCATTCAGATAAATACTTTTTTGTGATATTTTTATTCGCAAACTGACCGAATCTTATGTAGCAAAAAAAGCACCCTTTAGAAATCAGCCGGGATATTAGGTTGCTGTCCAAAATACCTGTTTTTTAGGAGGTTACTACCTGTTTGCGATAGAAAAGTTGAATGATGAAAACATTAAATTTACTTTTGGAGCGTTCTTACTCGAGATATTTAGATTATTATTTAGTTGTCGTGTGGCAGTTGATGCTGCAGAATATTAGTTAATGAATCGTTATTTGGGTAAGCGGATTTCCAAATTCTTAAATAGATAGCCATGAGAACAGGTACCATTTTATCTTACAATAAAATCGCAGCGGTAGGATTGCTGCGAGACGAAAATAACCAGACCATAAAATTTTATGCTGATGGCGCCAAAACAGTGCCTGCAAGAGGTGAAAATGTTTCGTTTGAGATATCATTTTTCAATCGTGGATTAGTCGCTATTAATGTAACACCTTATACTCGAAAATCAGAACATCTAATTTTTAAAGCAGAGTCAGGGGGCCTAAAATTCTTAACCGATAATATCTGATCAAGAAGTGTTGAAACTTAGAAGCTTGATGTACCAGTAGTTATAATCATTTCTTTAAGCCTGGAAGCCTGTGATGTGAAATTAATCAAACGGTCCATTTCAAATGGTCCGTTTTTATTGATTAAGCAGAATGAGGATTCATTTTATTCAAAAGAATTACGGAAAATTCAGCAGAGCTAATATGAATGATAAATAAATTAACACGAAGGCGAAGAGTATTAAAGGGATATTTAATGATGCAATAATCTAGCCCATGCTGGCATAGCAGACGGGTATATCAGTCCAGGTTCAGAGAAAATTGCGAAGGCTTCTGGTCACTCATCGCGTACAAACATTTCCGAATTAGATTAAGATGATGCATAAGATTATAACCCTCAGGATTCAAATAAAAATCATGTAAATCCAGAAGATGATACAATTGGAAAATATTAGATAGGCAATCGTAATAATACTACGGCATTGATCATCCTAGTTAACCTCGCTACGAAGAGCAATTTCTGAACAAAGGTCTACCAGGGATGGATCCGATGCAATGGTTCTTAGTGGACACTAAATGCTTAGTGTAATTCTGTCAACTTGCTTGCAATTTTACAAAGTATATGGAAGAGTGGAAGTTAGTTTTAAGGATTATGTTTCAATAAAAATTGAAACTATTTGACTCCTCTTTTGTTGAGCCTCTATGGTTAAACTCCAAAAAAGAGTCTATATCCTATTACTGTTTACCCTAATGTTAAGCCTGCTTTACTTCGGTAACCATTTTTAATACCAATCGCTCTGGCTGGAATATTCTGCATGGTTTTTATCAGATTATGTAGCTGGCTGGAAGGGAAAAAATAAGCCGAGGATGGGCAAGTCTAGTTTGCATTTTGGTTTTGAAACATAAAAAATGGTCGGAATTTCTCCCGACCATGAGTGACTTTATATGGCCCCTTCTTATTTATTCTCTGATTTTCGTGTTGCCGGTTCCTGAATTTTTTCCATTTGTGTAGCTTGCAAATGATCAGGTGTAAGATTCCCAAGTGCGACCTGGACCTTGTTCTTAAAGCCAGAGACAATCATGTCTTTTCCTTCCATCAAAGCCCTATATCCATCCTTAGCCACTATGCCCGGATCGGCCAATTCACCTTGCTGAACAATCTTTGAATCCTGCATGTCAGCTTTATTGAAAAAGTCGGTGTCTGTCGCTCCAGGTAATAACGAGGTAATCGTTACTCCGTTGTCTTTTACTTCGTTTCTTATAGCCTCATTGAACGAATGAACGAACGCTTTTGTTCCGTGATAGACTGCTTGGTATGGGCCCGGTGCTTTACCTGCGATAGAGGCAACATTTAAAATTTTTCCATTCCCCCTTGATACCATTTCTTTCAAAAATGATTTTGTCAAAGTAACAAGCGAGCAGATATTGAGTTGGATGATGTCAAGCTCACGTTCGAGCTCATTTTCAACAAATTTTCCATACACACCCTGTCCGGCATCGTTCACTAAAACATCAACTCGCAGATTTTGTTCCTTAGTTTGCTGATAAACCTCAGCTGCGGCGCCAGGAACAAACAGGTCTTTACTTATAGTAATAACTTCTATATCATGCCCTTCAAGCATCTTAGCCGTCTCCTGTAATTTATGTTCATCTCTGGCCACTAAAATCAGGTTATATTTATCTGCGGCAAATAACTTAACAAGCTCCAATCCAATGCCGCTGGTTGCGCCTGTGATCAATGCATAATTTTTTTGATTTTCCATAATGTCGGTGTTTTCTGTGTTAACATATCTTTTTCGTTGAAAGTTTGTTATTTTTCAAAGCTTTTTATTTTTAAGCAATCACATGAGCGCATCTGTATGGCTTGGATAAATCAGATGCCGCTGTAATCAAACAATAGCATGAACAATTCATAGCTTTCCCAATGCCTACGCAAACCTTTCACTGAGGAGAAACTGAATAATTCCTTCAAAAAAATCAAACTATTCCCATTTAGAACAGGTTTTAATATAAGTACCCTTTATTGGTGTGGACCTGTTAAACGAAAAAAAACATGTTGACTATCGGTAGACAAGAAAGATCCTAAAATGGCGGATAGAAAAAATGTGCGTGCGCAGGTTAGAATGTCTTTCAGGAGACACCTGGTGGCGATATCGTACTAATAGACACAGGTGGTTCAACATTGCCCAAAGACTGGAACAACTTTATGTAACAATCACACTTTAATATATTTTAATATTGGAATATGAGAAATTTAACCGATAACCTACTTCCCGATCAAATTGAAGGCACCCAGTTGGATGTGAGTGAAGTACGCACTTTTTCGAGCTTAACACAGGCCCAGCAATGTTTTAACATAGCAGCCAAAAAACTACTAGATGTAAATAACTGGGGCAAAATATCAGGCCTTTCAGATTTTCAGCTACATGATCAAACCGGTTCGCCTTTATTCAGATTAGCCAGAGAAGGTGACTTTATAAGAATCAATATACCAGGGCCTGGGCCACGGTCAGGCGACGGTTTTGATTGGGTGATTGTGGAGAAGATTCAGCATGAAAATGATGGTGATGTTGACTTCATATTAATGCAGGTTCGCCCAAGCATTAATCCTACACGAGACGAAAAAACCATTGCCCATTTTTTGAACAGTAAGGCGACCTCATCGTTTATTATCCGTCGAAACAGGATCAAAGTTCATGCGGAAGAACATGCCAGAAATGAAAAAGCCAATATAGCTGAAGGGGGTTTTATGGATAAGGGCCGCAATTTAATTGTTGGATTGGCGGCTAAACTGGGTCTTTCCTACCCGCAATGGAAACTACTAGTGAAGAGTTTTTTGGATGGGAAATGTTAAGAAGCTCTAAATTAACAAAGGATTCTGAAAATCATTTTGGAATGGAGTGAATGAAATCTTTAATAGCGAAGAGAAACTGATGAACAAATCACATATTTAAAAGAATCGAAAACCCATTAGGGGGTCTTTGGGCCGCTGTTGAAATTGATGTATACGTAAAGCTTAAAAAAGGGATACGAATGTGCGAAAAACAGATTTTCAGGAGAAAAAGCTTTAGATAAATCGCTGATCAGTTTTGATAAGGACCTCAAAAATCCGAATCAATTAAACCTGAACACACTCGCAGCAGAACTAGTGTCTAACCCTTTATACTTTAGGGTAATAGGTAAAGGTGAAACGAAAAACTTATAGACTGAAGCTATCTTCTATTTTAAGTGCAGAATGGGCATTATCGAGCTGTCAAAAAGAATTGGTTTATACGATAACCCTGAAGCAAAAAAGAATTGCGCTCAACTATTTACTTTAAACCACTACCTAACGTTGCTTCGGCGATAACTTTATCGATAAGGATGCTTGCTAAAATCCAAATATCGGGAAGTTGACTTTGCTTTTTAAAACTATTTTCAGAGAATAGGCATTATTCAATTTGATAGGATGCTGGCATTTGAAAGATAGGTGGGACTTTAATAGGTTACATTTTTCTTTCACTAGCGGACTTGTCGCTTCTTACCATGTTATTTGATGATTCACTTAATGCTAGGATGATAGGTCAACTTGGTCGAGATTTTTCCTGGGAGGCCCTGTGATCACATGGCCATGGACAGAAAACCTTCCTCCATGACAAGGGCAGTCCCAGCTTTTCTCTTGGGAATTCCAGCTCACAATGCATCCAGCATGAGTACATACGGGACTAAGAGCTGTAATTTTTCCTTTCTCGTCTTTATAAATTGCCAGTTTTTCATCTTCAAATTCCACAATTTTAGCTTCGCCATTTTTGAGCTCATTCACCGAATGAATTGCCTGAATTTTGAATCTATCCGCGACAAGATGGTAAGCGACATCTGCGTTTTCCTTAACAAACTCCATAAATCCTGAAACCGGCTTCATTCTACTTGGGCTAAGCAATTGGGAAAGCTCGGTTTCCTCGCCTAAAATCAGCTGGGGAAGTATATGTCCGGCGAGGGATCCGAAGATCATTCCGTTTCCATTAAAACCAGTGGCTACATAGCTCCGGTCATCCCCTCCAGGAAATTTTCCAATATATGGCAAACCGTCAACAGGTACATAATACTGAGAGGACCAACGGTAGTCGATTTTTTCAATGTTAAAGTACTGCCCTGCAAACTTTTCCAGCTCGGCGAAAGCTTCTTCGGGATCGCCGTGGCCTGTTTTATGGTCTGAGCCTCCAATAATAAGGTATCTTTCCCCGTTTGTTTGGTGACTTCTGAAATAATGATAAGGTTCTTGCATGTCATAGGCAAGACAGTCGGGATATTTCTCGTCCTTCAATCTAGCAGCAAGCACATAACTGCGATATGGTGCATTGCGGAGCGAAAGTAGGTTTATTCCGGGAGGAATATGAGTAGCCCAAACCAAGTTTTTGGCGCGGAATACATCTCCTGATGATGAACTTGCTAAGTGGAGATTCTCTTTAAACGCTGTGCTTTCTATGAAAGTCCCTACTGAAATTTCTCCTCCTAAACGAACAAACTCCTGCGCTAGTCCATTGAGGTATTTCAATGGATGAAACTGCGCCTGATTACTGAATTTCAATACCTTTTGGAAATGTAAAGGAACACCACTTCTCGATGTCACCTCTACCTCAATTCCAGCCTGCTTGGAAGAAAATAGTATGTCATCCAACAGTTGGGTTTCTTTGTCATTTTGAGAAAAAAGATAAGCAGCTTTATAATGGAAATCGGCATCTATGTGAAGCCCATCAATGTTATCTTTGATTGCCTCGATCATTTCTTTAGACGCATCCGCAAGCAACTTCGAAGCTGCAGGTCCAAAGGCATTGTCAATTTCAGGATAAGTCGCATCCAGAAAAGAATTAAGATGAGCACTAGTCCCTCCAGTGGTCCCAAAACCTAAATTTCTGGACTCAATCAATAAACACTTTCTTCCCGCTCTCTGAAGATTTAGTGCAGTGGTCACTCCTGTAATTCCACCGCCGATGATTAATACATCAAAAATTTCTTCAGTTTTAAAAGTTGGGTGGATGTCCGCTTGTGATTCACCGATTTGCCATATAGATAAATTTGCACCATCCCTTTTAAGTTTGTTACCTGTGTTTTTCATAATTGCATATTTAAATTGACAATAAAGACGAAAAATTTAATAATAACTTTCTTTATCTGTGTTTTTTTGAATGGGTAAGCATTAGAAAGGCAATATGGTGGTACGTGTTAATTGAGAATTGCCAAGTAGATTAAAGGTTAGAAATGAACCGCCTAATTCCCGAATACCACGATGAATGCTGACAAGACTACTCCTAGACTGCTGCATAATGATGTGATTTCATCAGATAGCCGTTCAGATAAATGTTGCTTGTTCATGATATATGCTTTACAGTTATCAACAGCGTGACAAAGTGTTTAGTGTTCAGTCAGGGATGCTTAAGTTTCCAACTCCCTCATCCAAAATGAAAGGCCCTTTTGGGGCCTAGTGATATTTGGGTTTTAATATTATTCTGAAACGGCCTGCGGATTGACAGCACCGACAGCGATTTCAGTTAGGGCAATATCCGTCGCTTTTTCATTCTCTAAGGTCTGGTTTAAAAGCTCCGTTATGTCTTCTCTTCCCATACTCTGAGCAAACACCCTCAAGGTGCCATAGGTTGCGATCTCATAGTGCTCTACTTTTTGGGCAGCGAGAATCAGCCCTGCATCCCGAATCATTGTCCCTTTATCAGTATCCGAGATGATGCCATCTGCTTCTTGCAGCAGACCGGCCATAGCATCACATTTCTTGGCGCTCGCTTTTTCTTCTAAAAGATCGAATACTTTTTCCAATGTAGTAATATGCTGCTCAGTTTCTGTGGTGTGTTTTTCAAATGCAGCAGCAAGTTCGGGACTGGTTGATGCTTTTTTAAGTTTAGGTAATGCCTTTGCCAAATGCTGTTCAGCCCAATAAATATCTTTCAGTTCATCAACAAAGAATTCGTGAAATTCGGTGTTCTCAATTTTTCCTTTTGTTGCTGCTATCTTGGTTGTTTTCTTTGCAGCTGTTTTTGTAGTTGCCATAATTTACATAGATTGATGTTATTAATACAACCAATAATTTTTAATTTTGGTTTTTTTTATTTTGAAATTGTCAAACCTTGAATTATTTTACTTACCTGTTTCTATGTCAGAAGCGTCCACAGGCTTAGATTCTGGCGAACCTTTTTGACGTAGAAATATAATTAGAATCACTATCGAGGCAACTTGTTAAGAATTAATACTAAACATTTAAAAGGTGCATTTGGAGCAGTTCGGCAAACCTGTCAACTGTTCCGCTCAGGATTTGTAACGGATCACCCTGGAAAACTAGTCGTTCTGAAAATAGCAAATCTCCATAAAGCAAAGCGTAAATAAACATCGTGCCAACTGGTTTTTCCTCTGTTTCGCTACCCCCCGGACAGGTGAGCCCGGTGATGCCGACGTGGATATCAGCTGGAATTATTATAGACAGTCCCTTCGCTATAGCGCGGGTAACTTCCATAGATTCTGGTGTATATTTTTCAACCAGCGAAGTGTTCACCTCTAAAAGACTTTCTTTGATGCTGGCATCATAACATGCTATACCACCTTTTAAAAAGGTCCCCGCATTTTCAATCATGGAGAAGTCTGCACACAGTCGACCTGCAGTTGCGCTTTCGGCAAAAGCAATAGTTAATTTTTTATTGATGAGCATCTCGCCCACCGAAGTCATTATATCTTTTGTCATATTGCTAGGCGATTGGCTTATGTAATGTTATTTCATTAAACACAAGTGAAATACAGTTGGTTTTAAAAAAGCAAACGCTTAAGTGTGGTTGGGTGTAAATGTTAACGCTGCTTGCTTATCGAATCTTCATTATTTTAACTTAGCGAAACATGTCTAGGAAATTGTAGATTAAGAAGGGATTGATGGTTAGCAATTAAAGTTCGATTGCAATTTCTGGTAGATAATAGAAGAATATTCACCAACCGATAGATTAGATCAACAATTTCCGTTTATTTAAACCTTTTCCTTATTGAACGTGTTTTAATTCATAACTCAGCTAACTGAAGAAACACCAAATCAAATATAAACCTGGTCTTTATGAAAAGTGCCTTGTTTGAATTTTCTGGAAGCCTGGGTCTGTAACATAACAATACTCTGGAAATGGTTTAAAAAAAACAAAAACATTCGGTTTGACCGTTCTGTTCCCACTGCTGATACGGTTAGAATGGCTAAAGAGTGAGATTATTTTAAATGTGCCTGAGTTTTTTTGCTTGAAGACATGTTAAACAAAAATATAATGAAAAATATTGTTCTGGTGGGCGGAGGTTTTGGAGGAATTAACTTCGCTAAAAATATATCTTCAAAAATAAATTGTGAAGTCACCCTGATTGACAAAAATAATTATCATTTCTTTCCGCCATTACGCTATCAGGTCGGAACTGCTTTTATAGAATCCTCAAATATTAGTTATCCATTTAGAAAGATGTTCCATAAGAAATCTATTCGCTTTTATATGGGAAATCTTCAGCAGGTTATTCCTTAAAAAAAATTAATTATCACAGATACCGGTGTAGTTTCTTATGACTCCCTGATATTCGCTATGGGTACCGAAACAAATTACTTTGGGAACGAAAAAATAAAGCGCCATGCACTTCCAATGAAAACGATTGATGATGCCTTGGAATTAAGAAATCACATACTCCTTCAATTAGAAACAGCAGTTCGCTCCGAAGGAGGAGACAAAGCAAAATATTCAAATATTGTGATTGCGGGTGGCGGTCCAAAAGGAGTGGAATTGGCCGGTATGTTGGCAGAAATGGGTAGAAACATTGTCAAAAAAGATTATCCAGAGGCGTTACATTGGGAAGGTCGGATCTATTTGATTGATGGCTGAAGACACTGCTTGCTCCGATGAGTGAAAAAAGTCAGCAAGAGGCGATTAAAGTATTAACCGATTTGGGCGTTGAAATCATATTAGATAATTTGGTGAAGGATTATGATGGTGATCGAGTCTATTTATCAAGCGGAATAACTTTAAGCGCTGCCACGCTGATCTGGACTTCCGGAGTCATTGCCCGTGCGGTAGAGGGCCTGCCAGAGTCAGCAGTCGGGAAGGGTAGAAGATTGCTTGTTAATGAATATAATCAACTTCTGGATTATGAGGACATTTTCGCTATTGGCGATCAGTGCTTACAAATAACAGATGGAAAATTTCCAGGCGGTCATCCCCAGCTTGCCCAGGTGGCCATCCAGCAAGGTAGCCATCTGGCGAAAAATTTCTCGCGAGTTGTAAACGGAGAAGAAATGGTTCCTTTTGCCTATCGGGACAAGGGATCAATGGCTATTATTGCAAAATTTCGTGCTGTAGTGAATTTGCCGAAAGGATCATTCAAAGGTTTTCTGCCTGGTTAGTCTGGTTGTTTATTCATATCATACCAATATCCGGCCTTAGAAATAAGTTTAAATTAGCTTTCAATTGGTTATGGAGCTTTATCACGAACGATCCAGCACTGAGGCTCATTATCAGGGCAGATAAGAAATCACGACCAGATAATTAGCTTGTTTGGATGCAAGCTTCTTTGGTTCAGATTTCAGTTATCAAGGGAGAATTGCAGAATCTTCTCTTATTAAAGTTATTAAATGTTCCCAAAATGACCGGCTGGAAAAAATATGAATTTTAAATAGCAAGATGAGCCTGATATGTATAAAAACAATCCAGGCTCATTTTTTACAATAGTCCTTTAAGACCATTTTTTACCGAAAGCATCACCAGAGGCTTAATTTCCCCTGTGATTTCTTTAAGATTTTTGAAGCTCTTTTCCCGTTCAAACAGTTTAACAACTGTGGACAGAAGGGTTTGCTTTGGTTTGACGCCACTATCACGCGATTGAGCTGTATGGATTCTCAGCTCCGGCGCTGACATTTTTCCAGTACTTATGGATTCTCCGTCACTTTCCATTAATCTTTTCATCTTTTCCATATCGTTTTATTTATGATCTATAAAATCTGCAGCCTTCAGATAAATTATATTAGTTCACGCCATCTCAATTATATCTGTGCTGTTGCCCGCCTTCCTGGTATTTTTTTAGATATTTTTTAAGTAGCAGTCTGGCTTGATGAATATGTGTCTTGACCGTCCCAAGAGGTAATTTAAGCTCAGTCGCGATTTCTTCATATCGGTATCCTTCAAAGTATCTGATAAACGGGTAACTGTATTCTTTTTTTATGGATTGAAGCGCTTTTTGGATGTCTGCCTTTATAAACTCTCCAATGCTGCCGTTCCTTGTTGCAGAAGACATCAAATGGGCGCTGCTAATTTCCTCTTCTGTACCAATCGTTCCGCTGATCCTCTTTTCCTTTCGGTAAAAATTGATAAAGGTATTTCTCATAATAACATACAGCCATCCTTTGATGTTGGTATGCTCATCAAACTTGTGGCAGAATCGAATTCCCTTGATCAGTGTTTCCTGCACTAAGTCTTTTGCATCATCTTCATTATTCGTGAATTTTAAAGCATGCGACATTAATGAACTACTGTGCGCACTGGCAGCAAAGCTAAAATCATTTTGATTCATGTTTGATTTCAATTTAAGGTTAGTACTAAATCATTGAACTCCATCTGAGTATTACTTTAGAAACATCAAACACTAAATAACTGTTCTGTAGGTATGAGATAACGGGTATAAAAACTTCCATTATTGCGTTACATACCTATTTTTATCGGCTTAGATCAGTATTTTTCCTTTTCTTGTGCTAAGGCAAGTAAGAAAAGCCATGAAGCTCGTATGACGATATAAATGTTTTTATCAGAAAAGCAAACAGCTATCGCACGGGATAACTACAAAGAGGACAAGGATTTTTCGCACCCCGAGGATTCAAAATCCGGCAAAGCTAGGATCAAAAACAGATTAATGTTTGTCATTCAGAAATTACGCTTCTATTCTGCATTGCGATTTTGCTAAGGTGGCTCGGTAAATCAAATACTGTATGACTACGCGGTTAGCGGAATTAACTTTGCTGCTATAATCTGGAATGCCGATCACTCTTAAAAGCTAAACTGTTCGATTCTGGTTTATTTTTTGGAAATCTTATGAAGCTGAAATACTTAGCCTAATTAAGCCGCAAATGGTGACATGGGACGTTGAGGGGAAAATCAAATACGGAGAATATTTACTGCTTTATTAGATAGAGAGGATTATCCTTATTTTATTCGAGCAGTTGTTAATCTCCTTCCGTTGAATAGAATCTGCCGAAACTAATTAGTTGAAACAGCCTGCTGTCTATCTAACTAACCCTCAGACCTGATGAAGGCTTCGTCATAATGTAAAAAAATGGCACTATCCATTTGCTGCAGACAATAAATTAATAATGAGATATAATGTTCCTTCCTGTCTGTATGGAATATGCGTATTTATCCTATAAAACAAGTACTTACATCAAAAACAAGCTACTCAATCAATTTGTTGTTATGTGTGAAGTCTAATTACAACACAGCCTTATGAAAGAAGAAACCAACAATTAGGGGATCAGGCGGAGCAATATCCAAAACCTCCTTTTCCCAAACAAGACCAGCAGTCGCCTGGAAAGTTAAACCTGCTTCAGCGTCTGGCAGACCATGGGGAAGAATCCTATAAAGGATGCGGAAAGCTGACAGGCAAAAAGGCTGTAATAACCGGAGAAGACTCCGGAATTGGTCGAGCTGTAGCAATAGCCTTTGCTAGAGAGGGGGCAGACGTAATGATTAGTTACCTTGCAGATATCGAAGACGCAGATGCCGAAAACACAGCGGAATATGTTCGTGCTGCTGGTAGAAAAGCTATATTGATAAAGGGCGATATTCAGGACGAATCGCATTGCAAGGAAATTATCGACAAAGCTGTCACCGAATTAGGTGGAGTCGATATACTGGTAAACAACGCAGCTTTCCAGATGGCCAGAAAAACTATACAAGATATATCTCCTGAGGAATGGGACCGCACTTTTAGGACTAATATTACGGCGATGTTTTATTTATGCAAAGCGGCAGAAGTTCATATGAAACCAGGTAGTAGTATTATTAATACTACCTCGGTTAATGCCTATTCGCCTAGTGAGCAACTCTTGCCTTATGCGGCAACAAAAGGTGCGATTCAGAATTTTACAGCTAACCTAAGTCAAATATTTCTTTTAGAAGGAAAAGGCATTAGAGTAAATGCAGTAGCGCCAGGACCAAAATGGACGCCGCTTATCCCCTCAACAATTCTAGATCATGAGGAATTTGGTAAAGATACGCCGATGCAGCGCGCAGGCCAACCGGTAGAAGTTGCTCCCGCCTATGTTTTTCTTGCTTCAGATGACGCAAGTTATGTCGCTGGGGCAACCATTCCGGTAACTGGCGGACGTATCACTATCTAAAAATATTAATCTAACAATTTTTAATCATGGCAGAGTATTCAAAAAAGGCTGGCTAAATAAAGAGAGCCATGCATGAGAAAAACGATAACTTCATGAATCGATGGAATCAAGAGGTAGCTTAAAGGTCCATTGAGGGCGCATGAAAGATATCGTCAAACCCTTGATTTTTATGCGCCTAGTAGAGGTATTGTGTTCGGTTGAAAGAGCTAGATAAAGCTGGGGATTTTCAAAGCGTAAACAGTATAAAATGATCATTTTAGTCCTTTTAAATGAACTTACCACTTGTCATGAGTGAAGATTATTGAACTAAATATTTTGGTAAAACTAAAATACAATTATGATAAATTTTGATATGGCGGCAATTGATGCTGAATATGAAGCAAAAGTCATACAATTAGATCAAGCCGTAATTGAGTCGTTTTGGTCTGAAAATGGTGAGTTGACTTATGTTCTTAGGGATGGAACTGACTTATTGGAGTACGCGGATTTGACCAAATCTATATTGGAAATCAACCGCACATTTGATACTGGTGTTACTGTAAGGTTAAAGCATTCAAACCACGCAAGCTCTGAATCTTTTATATTAGGGGAGGAGTTAGAGCTACTTCATGAAGAATTATATGATGCACAGGAAGACATTGAATACTGCGCAGTTAACGATTTTGAGGGTTTTATAAAAAATCCTGCCACCGCCTTAAAACTTAATGGTGAAAGGTACCTAGAATATCTTTTGCCAGAGAATGTCACATTGGAAGTTGTGGCTGAGAATATTGATGCGATCATAAAACGAACTGTAGCCGGAGATAAAAGTTTCAGCATCGGATTAATAAGTGGCAACGAGCAAATCTTTTTAACATATCCCAAAATTTAACATCCAGATTCAAGGATAAACTGGGTGCTGTCATCTAACTAGTCGCCAGTGTCAAATTGGACATGTCAGCTTGAAGATAAAGGAGTAATTTACACAGGTGACGTGATTCGTAGATTTGTATGAAAAATCTGAATCCTTTCTGGTCCTGTATGCAAAAACTTAAAGCTATGTGTTGCCGCCCGCATTTCCCGCGAGGTCTCCACCGACGTTTTCTTCATCATCGATTTCTCCTGTCAGTCCTCTTTGAACGGAATTGTCATCCGCATCTTTCTCTTTGTTAGGACTCGTTATGGCCTGTTCTTTTTTATCTTGTTCTTCTTGTTCGCGGTCTTTGTCTTTTGGATATGTGTTCATAATTAATGGTTTTTTATTTACAAACAACATTCATTTATTGAATATGGTTTTATTTAGATAAAAAAATCGTTCAAACCAAACGGCTTATAATTCGCTTAGGCTCATCATTATCAGATCGATAAAGTCTCATTAACCCTGCAGGCGAAAGCGATTAAGGATGATGAAATATCAAGTAACATGACGACTGAAAAATTGTGAATTTTTTCATGGCGATTGCCTGGCCCATGAAATAGGATACTTACTAAAGGTTGAATGTCACTCAAAATAAATCAACACATCCTGCTTACTATAATTCTGTCGGTAAAAACCATGATATCTACCAAAAATGTGACTGAATCGAGCAGCAGATAACAAAGGATAGCCTCCGCTAGGGGCAATGGCTAATATCAGAAATTAATGTTGAAAATCGGTTTTCTGTAAAGCCCGCGGAGAGTGATCCTAAATAATGATTCTAACTGTTACAACGGTGTTTAGATCCAGTCCATAGCTGTTGTCTAAGGTAATCAAAGGCATTCTTAATTTTTAAATTTGCAGATATTAGAAAAGCTTTTTGAGCTGCGGTTGAAGCTGATACTTAAATCGCGATAGCGAACTCCGAGCTTAAGCCATCCAACAAATAGCTGCATTGCGAAGCTGACAGCGCCGCAATAATACGTTTAATATGTTTGGGTATTGGTAAATATTGATTAAGCTAGATCTTAGGCGAAAAATTAAAATAACAGTCACCACTAATCGTAGATCTTCGTGCCTTTTAATTTTCGTTTAGATGTTCTTTTGTCAGCCCGACTTTCTGTCTTAGCCATTTTTTAACAGCACGTCCTGATCTTTCCGAATGCTTTCCAGAAGCGATTGGATGTGTTTTCTTAGTGGCAAGGGTAAGGTCTCTATTTCCTTATCCTGCTTAAAATGCCTTCCTAAATCTATTTCGCTTTCGGTTGCACGGGTTACATATTTCCTATTTTTGTAAATCAAAATGATCTTTATTCTTTTATAACCATTGTCGTCTTTGCTGCCATAAACAATCACTGGATCAATACGTTTATCTCCGTCTAAATCTTCGAATGAGCAATACTTGGTCCAAAACCAGATGTTGGTTTCCTCATTTTCCCGGCTTCTCTCATCTTTTATGGACCAGTGGATGAGGTTACCTCCATGGTCTGCCCGAAATGCTAATGCTTCGATGCTATTGTTTGTGGTATCTTTATTTTTAATCCTGAAATTTTTCGCTAGCAAGGCTACCTGATAATATCCACTTGCATCATTAATGTCGTAGACGTGCAGAATTTCTTTAGAATTAATCTCAAGTTGCTCCGCCACCTGAACATGATCGAATTTCATCATAACTTTACTGTTTTGGGAAAAGGATAACAAGGGTGAATAGAATAGCAGAAAACAAATTAAGATTTTCTGGTTAAACCATCTATTTTTGGTAGGGCTCATTGCTTGGTGGGTAAGTTATCTTAATAATTTTTTATTAATTAGTGTCAACGCTTGAAGTAAGGTTTCGCAAAATTAGATTTTCCAATTAAGTTATGATCTAATAGTAGGATATATTTTTGTTTGTATGGATTTCGGAATAACTTAACGTAGTTTTTGACCCTCTTGCTGGAATTTCTTTACCATCTGACAGAAATTTTCTGCTTATTAGTTGCTGACTGTATTTTTGTATTTAACGGATCGAAAAGGGGCGCTAATGAACAGCAGGCGTTTGGGTCGCTATTATATTAGATATGAAAATTATCGAAGGAAAATAATGTATCAGCAATTTAGGCAATGCGGTAAAGTTTTATATTGTCGGAAATGCTGTTCTGGTGTAAGACACTTTGCTGTTTCATAACCTAATATCAGGCTTATAGGTTGGGACTGGCTTTCAATTAAATATGAAAATGTCATGCATCATAAGATTTAAGCGTTCCGGTTGAAATGTCGATTCAACAGGATTAAGTAGTCTCGATAATTGTTGTTTGTTCCTCTGTCTCGCGTCAAACCCCATAGTTTCAAACTCTTATAACTTATCTCTGTTACAGCTTTCAGCATGGAGACCGGTCATTTAGCTCTTTGGAAGAGCATCGAGCAAAGAATTTCCATTGTATACTGGCTATTTTCAAGAGGTAAATAGGATTAAAGTAGTGGTAGTGACGTTATTGCTAACGCCAGTATGTTCAATGGAATTTCTTTGATTCACTATAGCAATAATTTTTTTTGAAAGACATATCTGTAAATAGAGGTTATGCTCTTTACAGGATGAAAAGCAAAGTTCCCCAGATGGAAAAAACAGGAGGGAGTAGATTTTTCAGGGTACAAAAAAATAACGGAATTTTTAAACCAGTTAACCGCACATGCGATTAAGCTAGAGTTTCCTGAAGTTAAATCTTTCCAAAAGTATTAAAGTATTAAGTCCTTGCGGGTAGGTTGTTTTTTAGATATATTTACCTAATAGCGGAAATATTTAAGATTTTTTTTGCCGCAGTTTCTTTCTGGTAGCTTTCCAGAAAGGTATTGATCATACCCGAAAAAAGCTTTTTCTTCTGACGGGCATTGCCAATAAAATTTTGATATTTTACAATAGCCTGTTTTAAACTGAATTCTTTTTTTAACTGCTCTTTCATAATTTCTGGTGATTTATATATTCAAGTTTAACTATGTAAACTCTTAGGTCTAGGCCTTCGAGTTACTTTGGGATGATTTAGGATTTACATGACTATTTCTGTTGACTACCTGTTTAAAAATTAACGCCTTACTATATATCAAACGGAATTTTAATCCTTTTGTTTTTTTAACTCGGTACAAACGATACTATGTGTGTCCCGATGCACTAGGTTTAACTCTATGGACGACTTTGTTAACTGGATTAATTTACATTACCGATAACTCTATAAAAAGAGCGAATTTTATAGCTTAATTTCTAGCCCAGGTCTCTTACCTGAAAACCAGTACAAGCTTTTAAAAGTAATCAATCAATGATGCCCCTTGGATTTATTTGTCGAGCGACCTTTCTCAAAAGTACATGGATATCAAATGGCTTCACCAGGAATTCTTCGGCCCGGCATCCACTGGTCATCATAGGAAGGCCCGCATGCGCGCTCATCATCATTACAGGGGTGCCAATTGTATCTGGATCTGACTTAAGCAGTTTGCATACCTCTAGTCCGTTACCATCGGGAAGCATCACATCTAGAATAAAAAGATCTGGGTTACTATTTTTTCTTGCATAAAAATCTTGAACAGTTTTATATCCCTCCACTTTGTATCCTTCTTCCAAAAACACGATTTTTAAAATGTCCATTATTCCTGGATCATCCTCCAGAATGTATATAATTCCCGCCATGTTTCTGTTTTTTCGATAAATTTTTTATTCGCAGTTCATTTAATCATTGCCGACTAACTTTACATTTTTTTCAGATGGAGCATCACGTATTTTAAATTACGGGAATTTCTAGATCATCTAAATTTATTCTATAAAAAGTCATTAACATCCCTATGAAAAAATTCATACTTACTGGTTGAACGAGCCCGCACAGCTGCCATTAGTTTTTTTACTTACCAGCATGGCTAAGATGTTGCCAATCATTTAATATGATGAACACTAAAATTAAATTAAAGTTTGTTTCGCTAACGAAAACATTTGTCTTTCTCGCTCAGAAGCTGGGATCGCCAACTGATGTTCACGCGTTTAATTATTTTATTTGGGTAATTAATGAACTCGAAAATTAAAAATGAGCTGATAAATTTGGGTATGATTGCCACTCAAAATACGTATGTATCCGCACAGAAAAGCGTGGGTATATACAAATAAATTTACTTTGATTGCAGAGAATTTCAGAAAAATAATATAAATAGCAGCTCAAAAGCTACGCTGTTTGTTTTTCGAGAGCAGAATGAGCAAGATAAAAAATGCCTGTATTGCTGCATCTGCTAGATAAACCTTAGCAATAGTTCAGTTGAGTGCGTAGATGGTATCAACAGTCAAAAATGACGATGCAGTAAGTAAAGCGAGTAGGGTCGGCTTTGTCCTTTTCAAAAGCTGCGCAAAAAGTTGTATGCTGATAGAAATTGACAAAAGCCCTACCATTCTCACTAGCCAAATATCGGTTTTAGGACCAGTGATTGCCATGAAGCTCATAATATTCGTAATAGACCAAACGCCTGTTAATAAATAATAAACTGCCTGGCAACGAAAGATATAATATCGAAATCTGTTTTTGAAACGCTCTCTGTAAGCCATAGGATGGTGCTCGTTTGGATAAAATCTAATAACAACTATAAAACAAGCGACCAGATATAATAGTTTTAATCGGATGTTTCGCTTGCTTGTACATTACATATTAGGCCAAGAGAATTTCTAACGCTTAGCCGTACAAATACTATTTATACGGACAATACCTGTTTTTGAATTGGTTTAAATACAAACGTGGGGAGATTTGTTATCCCAGATTAGGGTTTAAGTTTAATCGAAAGTTCTTAATATATACAAAGGAGACTGTCTTTGCTCGTCGCTAAGTAAACAAATATTCCTTTTTCTTTGGCGAAAGAGTGTTGGAAGAAAAATAAAAGGTTCTAACTCTTCACATAAGCCTTCTAATCCCATAAGGTATTTACCTGGAAGAGAGCTTGTATTTTTATTAGCCAACTCAGGGCCATGAAACCGACAAGGGATCAAATCCATTGGACGATTCTGTGCCGTTTTTTTTTTCGATTTGCCGCTCTTCACCTCTATTGGCGGTTTTGTCGACTTTCTGCTCAAGGGCTTTTTCTATTTCCTCCTCTAGATAAACTTTATACCCGCGGAATTCTTTATCCTCTGCTGATGATTCTTTCTTTTTGTCGGGGCGTTCCGCTTTTTTGTTGTTTTCGATGCTCATAATGTTTTGTGTTTAAAAAGGCTTACTGGCCAGAGATTCAACAGATGCCGTTAGTGAATCTGAATGAATGGCAACTTTAGGAAAGAGAAGGATCACTGCCTTAGACGAAATCTCGCTTCAACCAAAAACCTCAGCATCTTAATTCATATCTCTTAAATGCCACGATTTGACAATGCTGGACGATAGCACGTTGCTGCGAAAGCGATGCATGCAGTAAATTTTTAATAACTGATATATGAGTTTTTAAACTATTTGATTTTTAGTTTACTGATCGTTCTGTCATCACTCAGGTAAGCCTTCAGGAAAGATATAAATCATTTTCCCGCTCGACTGCGTCAGTGAGCGGGAAAGATGATGAGACCGCTAATTATCCTTAGATATTTTGTTGTGCATCGCCTGGTTCTTCGGAAGCATAGGTGCTCCATTGGGCAAGTCCGTCTGGTTCCGCAGCTTTGACTTCTGTACTTCTGTGCTCACTAAGTTGCAGATTAAGCTCATCAGTTCGTTCAAGTTCCTGCGTCTTTTGCTCCTCAAACGTGGTCAGCCCTTCAGTCTTTTTTATATTGCTGACAGGATCGGCAATATATTCCCACTCTTTATCCAGCCCAGGCATTGTCCCTTGATTCCAAGGTCCACGTGAACTTTGCGATGGAGATAGATTAAAGTACTGTTGGGTAAACCTAGGGTCTGCTTGTAGAACCCCAGGTGGAAAGTTCGGCTGAATAGAGTCAAGGGCAGCCTCAAACATCTTATAATGGGCTACTTCTCGGGTCATCAAAAACGACAGCGTTTCTTTGACAAAAGGGTCGTCCGTGAATTTCATTAGGTGCTCGTAAACCAGCTTTGCTCTTGATTCAGACGCTAGATTGCTCCTCAGATCCACTGTCAGGTCTCCATTGGAGTGTATGTAGGATGCACACCATGGAATTCCCTGGCTGTTACGTAGGCTCGTGCAACCGCCTGTGATAATCGGGAACTGCGGATTAGCAGTTAGGGCTGCATGAATAATGTTTTCTTTTGCGGCTTTTCCCTCTAGTACCTGCATGATCTCAGAGGCATCTGCAGCATCCTTTAACTCGCCGTTTACGCCTTTAAGCAACATTTGTATTGTGGCACCGACAATCTCAAGGTGCGAAAATTCCTCGGTCGCAATATCCATGAGCATGTCATACTTATCTGGATGTGGCTGCTTAGCGCTAAAAGCCTGTGTAAAATACTGCATTGCGGCTGCTAGCTCGCCGTTTTCTCCTCCAAACTGCTCGAGCAGGATATTTGCGAATGCCGGATCTGGTGTTGACACCCTGGCATTGTACTGTAAATCTTTCGAATGGTGAAACATAAGCTTGTTTTTTTAATTATTTTGTGTTTATCGCTCCTCAACATTGAGAGCGCATTACTTTGCATCAAACTACAGCTAGGATCGAAGAAATAGGAGACGGTGAATACCTTAAACTTCTATCCGTGGCACTCCGCTGGTAAGACTCAGGAGACTTGTCCTGCTTATACTATCATTGGTACGCCAACTTGCTTAAAGCTTTTTTTCTCGCGATAGCTTTACCAGCTAATTGACCCAATTATAACTTGCGGGTTGTCGCTTTTTTGCTCATTAAGCAGTTGACCAAAACGAATGAACTCGACTGCTTTAATCCGCATATACAATTTTCTGGATTGTAATTGCGTTCTCTGCTCGAAGAAGAATCTACCTGGGATTCTTTTCTTTCTCCCAGTCTGATGGGTTACGGCTTGTATCGGTATCCACGTGATCTCCCTTTAGTATTTCCAGATCGGCAGGACGTTTATCTTCAAAAGATTTTGGTGGATCATTTTCATTCTGCTCTTCATTACCCAGAGGTTCATCAGCAAGATTGTGTTTTTTTTTAGGTTGATTTCTCATATAAATGGACGGTTACGCATTATATTAGTCGGTTTAGTTGCCATTGACCTGCGATTGCAAGGTTATTGCCTGATCCAGATGTGCTTGTAAGGAAGGAAGTTTTCCCGCTGCGAATGCCCTAAGATCCGCATCATAAACTCCGGTGTCACTCCCGGCATTCGAAAACAGTGTTACTGCGTCCTGATGCGAGGCAACCATAATTCGCATAAAATCCCGGTCGAACGTTGCGGCGTCGGCATTGGTTAAAAGATTGAGATTGGACTGCTCTTTCTCTTGTAATGCTACTGGCACCGTCCATCCCTTACTTGCCGCCAGCGACTTCATCTCATTTCCAACAAGGGTGTGGTCGCTCACCATATGTTCTCCATAGTGTTTCACCGCATCGCTCTTTCCTTTCAACATCGCAATTCCTCCAGCCTGAATTTCGAAATTGTTGCTGCTCGATGCCTGTGTAACGAAGGACTGATCATCCATCTGATAATTTTCATTTTCTTTTTTACATGCCTGAAGGCTTATTGCAATAAATGCAACTGTAATTAATAATTTATTTGTTTTCATAGGTAAATGTTTTCTTAATAAAACCTGCTTAGGGGAGTGAGGGTTTGCCAGATAAATACCCTAATATAAAAAGTACTTCTTCCATGGTCAGGAGCTGCCTACCCCGTTGTAATTACGGGTCACTGTAAAACGAGTACACAAAAAAGTATCGTTGCTGCTCTTAACAGTGGATTTAATCCGGAAGTTTGCATGCCTTTTACTGGCTTATTACTTTTACAAGCCTGGGCATAGGATGGTATCCTTTAATATTTTATTTTATCGCATTTGGAACGATAACCAGAAAAGCCATTTGCTATTTTAGAAAACGGCAAACCATTATGTATGAGAAACTGCTTTTAATACAGACCAACTTGTTTAGTTCGAATTTTAGGTAATCCAACTCAAAAGAAAAAATATGTAGAATACAACGATCAGAATAGTCTCTGGTGGAATCTTAAGTACAGCGGTTATGACCTTTTTTAATACTATTATGCCAATCACAGCGAAGGTGGATTGCCGTAAACCCACGCGCTTGAGCAGGCTTGTCGAAAAACCATTTCAATTCTTCTAGATTTTTTTTACCTGTTGTTGATTGGTTTACTCATTTTGGGATGCGAAATGTTTTGAAAATAAGCTTTGCCACCTCGGGAAAAGAAGAAGCTAGGCATTCATGGGAGAAATCAATGCGAATAATTTTGTATTGGGTGCTCTAGTTGATGATTGGCCTCTTGACATCGCTTGGCAGGGAAAAGGATATGGATAATCTAAATGGATAATCCTTTAGGATATTAGTTTTTTTCTGGCGGAGTTCCCATGCTTGTACTGTCTTTTGTCATGCCAACTCTGCTTTTTGCCGTTCCGTCGCCACCGAAGGAATCAATTCTCGAACTATCCATTTTCGTTGAGTAGATAAGCCTTGGCCCCTCAGCGCTAGCATCTTCTTGCGAGGAGGTACAGGCCATTAACACAATTCCTGTAAATAGTATGGCGATAGAAATTTTTATGAATTGATCATGTTATTTATTTTTAAATGTTTGATTGTTTCTGAGCTTGCTTTAAATTGTCAAGCTGAGCTAAACTAAACTTTGCGCTTGGTCGCAAACAGATTCTGCCTCTGATCGTTTTCTCTATTCTAAGTTAACTAGTAAAGGACCCGATAGGGCGCACTTCATGTGCAATCAAGTCGATTTATCTCAATCATCCGAGGAGTTCTGCGCTTTTGGTTCTTTGAATAAATTCATCGTTAATTGCGGGGCTTCGGAGCCTTCACCCTCGCTAACTGGGCCGTCTGAAGGTAGAGATTCATTTTGATTTGCAGACGTTGTCCCCGTCTTCACCTTTTTTGGTAAGCCCATGTCCTGGTTGTTTTCTTTCTCGCCAGGGTTTATATTTTCATTCTCCTTTGACATTTCGAATTTATTTATGACTAGACTGTTGATTGATTTTCTTTTAGTGCAATTGGGCCATGGCAAACTATCCCCACCGGCTTCCCCGAATCCTAGAAGAAGCCGATCGCTGTTATTATTCTACCCCTGGTCTTACATCGGACCGTGTCCACCGGGATAAAGTACGGAATCGAATTCCACCGGCCTGATCTGGTTTAAAACAGTGCTCTGACTAAAGGCGCTCTTTGCCAAATTACCACGCTGAAACCTTCGGTTAGAACTGGTGAGGCGTTCAGTCAATTCGCTCGTCGGGTCCAACGGTGGTCTGCCACCTTTAGGACTTTCCAAGCGGACTGTAAATCCTGCATCAATGAATTGATAATAACGGTCTGTGAACTCCACCCGGCCATATGCCGGTTTTACCTTTCTTATTTTCCATCGAACTGTGAGCTCAGTATCATCAATATCTTTTTCATAAAATATTACTTGATATCGTCCGGACCAACTTCATTGCCTTCCTCATCCACCTGTTTATGTTTATCCCAGTTGAGGTTTTTGTCAATTTCTATTTGGTTTGTGGATGCCTCTTCCTCTGAGATTTTCTTATTGCCTGGGCGTACATTTTCGTCTTTTTCCTTTGGTTCTTTCATGGTGATTTCTTTTATCTTTTAAACTAATAACAAGGCCAAGCTTATAATAGTTCGAAAAAGTTAAAGATAAGCTCTAAGTTACCCTACCCTCAATGAGCGGTAGGGTGTTATGTTCGTTGAAACTCTCCAGACACTCTGCTAAAAATTACATGTTGTACTGAAAGTTAATCGATAATGAGATTTTGTTGATCATTTTTTTTTAGCTTCAGTTGCGCTTTGAGGGCCATATTGAATTCCCTATATTGTTTAATACGCTACATGATGTCCTCGATGTTCAGACTATTCTTCACGTACCTAGTAAGTTCGTCTGATATATTATTTTCCGCTAATCGGTCGAAAAGACGCCGCTCCCAAGCTATTACTGCTTCATATGCAGAGACTCCCTGCGCAAAAATACCGAGATGCGGATCGGGCCCTAAAAGACAAGAAAACACTTCTTCATCTTTGAACAACACCGGTTGAAGTTTCCTAGTGGCGCTGGTTAAGGGCCAGTCCTGATAATCAATTTCGATTTTCAGTTTTGGATCAATATACATATTTTCCATAATGTAATTTTAAATGTAACCTCAGTCTATGCGGATCCGCTTTCAGGGTTAGATTTGAATTTTAGGACAGAACAGCTTATGTTTAAATCTGACGCCGAAAGTAAATAACCGTATTGTAATATGATTCTTGAGCTAATCAATAGCTTTTTATCACGTTTATCTTACCAGGCAGCTTTTTGCTGGTTTTCAGCTGTAATATCTTTTACAAGCCCCCTCAGGAACTTTATTTTTTGCGAGACATTTTAATGGTTTTCTTTTTCTGTATTACTTTCAGTCTTTCCAATCTTTTAATCCATTTCTGAACAATCTTCTCTTGCCTTTAGGCACTCTCGCTGCATCCAACTGTTCTGGTAGTTTTGCCAGAGGCCTAGACAGGTCTGCTAACTGCTGATGTTTGTTTATCCATTTGAGCTGAGACGCTTGATTTCCTTTAGTTAACTATCAATTGCATCGATTAACAGATTGATTTCATTTTCATGCTGTTTCCTCTTTCGGTATAGAACCAGGAGCCTTTCAATAGAACCTGCGTACACAGGGTTCTTTGAAATTATCTTCACGTAACCCTCAATAGCCCCGTTGAAATCCAGTTGTAGCCAGAGGACTATGCTTTTCTTAAAATTCTCTTCTTGCTAAATCTTTTGTTTTCTATTCATTCCCTATATTTTCGATCACCACTACGAGCATGCATTCGCTTAGTAGCTCTGCATGCTTGTAATGGGCCAAAGGAAACCAGCGTGTGGGAAAGAAATATTATTCTTTTAGTTCTAAAAAAGTAATAAATCACCTCTTCTTCTTGTAGATGGAGATGAGTATATAAGAACCTACCAGCGCACCTATAAAAATATTTTTCGCTACTTGTCCGGAGTTGTATTTAAGTTCAGACTTCCACCCCCGCTCTTTCAGGATGTTGGGGAAATGCCCAGCCCTAATATCATCTAGAATCCCTTCGACCTGGTTTACACGGTCAGCGATAATCAAAGGTATCCAGTGCCTGTATCTATCCTCGCTGTGCTGGAATGCATACCGCCTTATTTTGCCACTAACCCCTGAAGGAGGAACAGATGATCCAAATACTGCAGAATAGGCGGGTCGCTCATTTGATTTTAACAGTTCAATATTTACCGGCTGTTGTTCAGACTTATCGTAATTACTCCGTTTGTGATCATCTCCTGTGTAAATTTTTATGGGGTAGGTCGGCTCATTTTCAACATCAATGTCCATGCCCCAGCCAGGAATGCTTTTGTAATCAATTATTTCATTTTTCATCTTATTATGATTTTGTGGACGGGATCAATACAGTTTTGATACATTCGTCAAGTTTGGACGAAAATATGTTATAGGCATCCGAAATTTCTTCAAGCGGAATTCGGTGAGTAATGAGGCCCTTAGGATTTAATCTGCCGGATTGCACATGATCGATAAGCCTTGGTAAAAGTCTTTTTACCGAAGCCTGGTTTGCCCTGATTGTGATTCCTTTGTTGACAACATTTCCGATAGGTACGAAGTTAAATGGCGGACCGTAGACCCCTACAACAGATACAATGCCGCCTTTTTTTACCGAATTAATTGCCCATTGAAGTGCAGTTGCCGCCCCAGCCTGCATTAGGGTAATCTTTCCCGTGAAGGTTTGAAGCGCGTTACCTTCAGCTTCACATCCAACACAGTCTATACAAACATCAGCTCCGTACCAGTCTGTGATTTTTTTTAAAAATACTACGGGATCTTGCATCGACTTAAAATTATAAGCCTCGCATTTGGCGTAATTTTTCGCGAATTCCAGCCGGTAGTCAATATGATCAATAATGATTACTCTTGATGGGCCGAAAAACCAAGCGCATCTCGCCGCCATTATCCCTATCGGTCCAGCCCCGAAGACGATCACCGTATCACCTTCCTTTATACCACCCATTTCTGCAGCCTGATATCCCGTAGGTACAACATCCGTCAGTAGTACCGCATCGTCGGGGTCCATATCTGCGGGTATTACCGTTGGTCCGAAGTTGGCGTAAGGTACACGTACATATTCTGCTTGGCCCCCGTCATAACCGCCTGCAGTATGCGAATAACCAAAGATTCCACCTACCGCTGTTGCCATGGAATTCGATTCATGGCAGTTTCCATAAAGTCCCTGTTTGCAGAAATTGCATTTCCCACACGAAATGTTGAAAGGTACTAGAACCTGATCACCAATTTTCACATTGGTTACCAAAGGACCTATTTCTTCCACTATCCCGATAAACTCATGACCAAAAGTCGATCCAACTCTAGTGTCTGGAACCATTCCATGATAAAGATGGAGATCCGAGCCACATATACAGGTGCGAGTTACGCGAACGATCGCGTCTTCGGGATGTAGTATCTCCGGCATTGGCCGCTGTTCGACCCGTACCCTATAAGGGCCTCTGTAATTCATTGCTAACATACTTAAGTCTTTAAGGTTGTTTTTATTTCAAAGACTGCAGTCACGGATGTATTTGTGTCCGTGACTCCGCCTACTTAAACAAAACACAGTTTGGAGAAAGGTAGTTTGAAAAATATCGTAAATTTTTAAAACTTAATATTCACAGAAATTTTTGTTTTGACATGGATGAGCCTGTTTGACACCATGCTTTTTTTTAAAAAAATCGGATAAATTTTGCATATTAAAACAAAAGCATTTATATTCGTGTACGTTAACGGTAAATTTTTATCTGAGTTAACGGATACCAGATATAAGCTAAAAGCAAAACCAAAATTTTTTTTATAATTAGAACGTGTACGTACACTATTTAGTTATTTGTTTTGATTATGTATTAATTGTAAGTAGGGGCAATGAAAATAAGGAAAAATATAAATATCGTTGAAGTAGGAAGTTTGACCAAGAAACAAACTTTTATCTCAACATTAATTTTAGGGGGACTGTTTTTTATTTTCGGGTTTGTAACTTGGGTAAACGCAATTTTAATTCCTTATTTTAAAATAGCCTGCGAGCTTACCCACTTCGAATCTTATTTAGTTGCTTTCGCATTCTATATCTCCTACTTCCTAATGTCTATCCCATCTTCATATTTATTAAAATCTGTAGGTTTCAAAAGGGGGATTATGTTTGGGCTTTGGATAATGGCTGCCGGTGTTTTTATTTTTATTCCTGCAGCTTTAACCAGAACTTATGGTGTTTTTTTAATGGGGCTATTTACAATTGGCTGCGGTCTTGCCATACTACAAACAGCAGCCAATCCTTACATAACCATATTAGGATCTATAGATAAAGCAGCAAAACGCATCAGCATAATGGGGATATGTAATAAAGCTGCGGGTTTAATTGCGCCTTTAATATTTGCATCAGTCATATTTAAAGTGACTGATGGTGAGGTTTTAAGTCGAATTCATACAATGGGAGAAGTGGCGAGAAGTGCTTTTCTTGATGAATTGGTACGAAGAGTTATTTTTCCTTATGCAACTTTAGGTATTGTTTTAACCATTTTGGGTGGATTTATACGTTTTTCTCCGCTTCCTGAAATTAATACCGAAGAAGAAACTTCTGAACTTTCGGTTATCAATGCAGATAAGAAACATCTGTTTGATTTTCCGTACCTCATTTTGGGTGTTTTAGCCATATTCCTGCATGTTGGAACTCAGGTGATTGCCATTGATACTGTTATAGGTTATGCAAATTCGATGGGGATCCAAATTTTAGAAGCTAAAGTTTTCCCATCATACACACTCTTCACTACAATTATTGGTTATGTATCTGGTATAATCCTTATCCCGAGATATGTTTCACAGGTAAATGTATTGCGCGCATGTACATTAATTGGTGCAGTGTTAACACTTCTAATTATTTATAGTCATGGCAGCTACGTAATTTTAGGGCACAGAGCAGATATTTCTATCTGGTTCATCGTATCACTTGGTTTAGCCAATTCATTGGTTTGGGCGGGTATTTGGCCACTTGCACTAAATAATTTAGGGCGGTTTACGAAAGTTGGCTCTTCAGTTTTGATTATGGCTTTATGCGGAAGCGCTGTTTTCCCTCTTTTATACGGCTATGTAGCCGATTTATACGACGAAAGAGCAGCTTATTGGATACTTTTTCCATGTTATCTGTATTTGATGTTTTACGCTTTTTACGGACATAAAATTACCTCGTGGCGACTGGTCAAAATTAATACGTAAATGCGGGGTTAATCTTGTCAAAATCACCCCTTAGAAATACTTATCAGACTAACCAACAAATAAATATAAACCAAATACTAAATCAAAAATGATGATATGCAGCTAACAAACATCTAAAATTGACTAGGCTATTAATGCATAACTGGCATTAATAAACAAGGCTGTTGCCAATAAATCAAGCCTATATCCTGAATAAATACTAACTAACCATTCAATTCTTAAACGAAAAAAAATGAAAAAGCAAATAATGCCAGGGGCATCCTATTTTTTCGACTTTTACAAGGTACTGAAGATTAAAAATTATTTTTTCCTTGCACCGCTAATATTAGTTTGTGCAAATGCATCAGCAAATAATATAACAATTGCTAAAAATGCTGATTTAACTACATCCAGCAAGTCGAGTTTTAAACCATTAACCAAATTAATTTTTGATGATGTTCAGATAAAAGGAACAGTTAAAGATGAAGGTGGGCCGATTCAGGGGGTCGTTGTAACCGTATTAGGAACTAAAATAAGTACTTATACGGACGCCAAAGGTTATTATCAATTAAGTGTACCAAAGGGCGCATCACTGAAGTTTTCTTATGTCGGTTTTACCGACCAAACTCTAATCGTTTCGAACCAGACTGTATTAGATGTGCTAATGAAACCAGATAATGATAAATATAATTTAAATGATGTAGTTGTAGTTGGTTACGGAACGCAAAAACGTTCTGATATTACTGGATCAGTTAGCTCGGTACCAAAAGAAAGATTGTCGCAGTTACCTGTAACCAACGTACTTCATGCTATGGAAGGCGCTACAGCTGGTTTGAAAATTACACAAACTTCTTCGGTTCCAGGAAGCTCGGCAGGTGTACTGGTTAGGGGAGTAAACTCTATAAATGCAAACACTGCACCTTTGACTGTAATTGATGGAGTACCTTTTAGTAATCTTGGTGGCTCGATGAATGATATCAATCCAAATGATATTGAATCAATTGAAATATTAAAGGATGCTTCTGCTGTTGCTGTTTACGGAACACGAGGTTCTAGTGGTGTAATTTTAATTACCACAAAAAGAGGTAAAACTGGAGAGCCAACAATTCGCTACAGCGCTTACGCTGGACCAGAATTTCAAAATAAAACCTTAACACCCTTAAATGCCGAACAGTATGTTCAGAAATATCTAGATTTTTTAAAGCAAAGAAATCAAGCACCTACGGCTACACCTGTACCGAATCAATACGAAATTGAGAATTACACTGCGGGTAAAACAACTGATTGGATGAAGGAAATTTCTCAAAATGGATTTATTCAGGATCATAACCTTAGTATTTCTGGAGGAAGTGAGCGTATAAAATATTTTGTATCTGGTGCTTATCAAAAGCAAAAAGGTGTTTTAAAAGGTTACCAGTACAATCGTGCATCTTTCAGATCAAATTTAGATGCAAAATTAACAGACTGGTTAACAGCTGGAACATCTATATTTTTTGCAAATAATAATACCGATGGCGGAACCGTAAGGTATTCTGCAGCGATGCAAATGAGTCCTTATGGTCGTGAATATGAGGCTAACGGGGACTATACAATTTTTCCGATGTTCTCTGAAACCAATTTTAGAAATCCTTTACTTGGACTGAACTCTGATGTAATTAACAGAGATAAAAACCTTAATGGAATATTTTATGCAGAAGTAAAACCAACTTTTATAAAAGGATTAAAGTACAGATTAAACGCAAATTATGCGTTTTTACCTTCGAGAACTAATACTTACAGTGGTATTGATGCAGGAGATACATTTGGTGGCACCGCTGGACTTAGCAATACCGAAACCAACAGCTGGATTATAGAGAATATTCTTACTTACGATAAAAACTGGGGTGACCATCATTTAGATGTAACAGCACTGTATAGTGCGCAGGAAAAACAATACACAACAAATGGCACAACTGGCAGAACATTTATTAACGATGATTTATCATTTAATAATATTGGCGGCGCAAGTGTAGTGACAGCAACTTCTTTTTATAGCCGAGAAGCATTGGTATCTCAAATGGGAAGAATAAACTATTCTTACAAGAGCAAATATTTGTTTACCGCAACAGCGAGAAGAGATGGATATTCAGCATTCGGATCTGGGACGAGCAAGTATGGCTTATTTCCTTCAGTTGCAATTGGATGGAATATATCTAATGAAAACTTCCTTAAAAATGTAAAACAAATTGACAACATAAAATTTAGAGCATCTTACGGTACTTCAGGTAACCAGGCTGTAGGTGTTTATCAAACCATTACCACACAAGGCATAACTAAATATGTATATAATGGCGTAACTGCAATTGGCTTAGTTTCGAGCTCTTTACTTGCAAATGGAATTTTAGGTAACGTTAATTTAAACTGGGAGAGCACAAGAGGTAGCAACTTAGCCGTAGATTTCTCCCTTTTCAAAAACAGGATTAGTGGTACTATCGAAGCTTATCAAACCCGTACTAAAGATGTATTGTTAAGTCGCAGGCTGCCAACAATTAGTGGTTATTCTAGTATTTTCGACAATTTAGGAAGTGTAAAAAACAAAGGAATTGAGGTTACTTTGAGTACCATTAACATTAAAAAAGATGATTTTACATGGTCTAGTAATTTTAACTTCTCTGCCAACAGGAATAAAATTGTTTCTCTTTATGGAGATGATAAAGACGATATCGGAAATAAATGGTTTATAGGAAAACCCTTAAATGCAATTTATGATTATCAGTTGGCTGGTGTATGGCAGGTTGGTGAGGATCCATCAAAAGTAGATCCAGGTGCAGTACCAGGAAGTTTGAAATTTGTTGATATCAACGGCGATAACAGAATTACAGAAGCTGATAAAATTTATCAGGGAACAAGTTTACCTAAATGGACTGGTGGTATGAACAACACCTTCAGGTATAAAGCCCTTAGCTTAAGTGTGTTTATGCAAACTTCGCAGGGGGCAAAAGTAAACAACCCACTATTAAATTTACAAACTTACGGCGGGCGTGTAAATATCCCTCAGGAAGTTTCCTATTGGACTCCAGAGAATGGAAACAATACACAGCCATCGTTAGTATTTACCAATCCAAGACTTTATGCGTACCCAAGTAAGCAAAATTACACCCGAATAAAAGATATAACCATCAGTTATACTTTCAGTGAGAAAACACTTAATAAACTTAAACTAGGTAGTTTAACTGCTTTTGCAAGTGGTAGAAACCTGCACACATTTACCGATTGGGTTGGACTTGATCCAGAATTAAGCGTAAATGCAACCCAGGCAGGGGCTGCTAATGCACCACTTAGTTATGGTATATATCCATTGGTATCAAGTTTTGTTTTTGGCCTAAATGTTACCCTACGTTAAAAAAATTAAAAGAAATAATCATGAGAAAATTAACTTTTTTAGTCCTTATTTTTCCAGTGTTAGCCAGCTTTCTTTCCTGTAAAAAAAGCTTTCTGGATGAAAAATCTGATTCAGCTTACTCCCCTCTAACCACCTTTAAAAATGTTGCAGGTTTGGAGTCGGGAATTGCAGGTTTGCAAGCATCAGTTCGCGAACAGTACACCATGCAGGTAACCCAATCCTTACTCGCTGTTTTCCAGGTTGGAACCGATGTTGCTTTAAACGGTTTGGATGCTGGAGAGGCCGAACCTTTTCAAAATTATGCACTACTAAATTCTGAAAGTCCTGCTGCACTAAATTATTGGAGCTGGTCGTACAAGGTGATAAATAATGCCAATCAAATTATAAAGGGCGCATCTGATAATACCAGCGTTTTAACTACGGCACAAAGGAATTTGTATCTGGCTGAAGCCAGATTTTACAGAGCTTATGCCTATAATTTTTTAGTAACCCTATGGGGATCAGTTCCTTTAATTGATCAACCTTTAGATGTTCCAAAAACTGATTTTGTACGTGCAAATCTGGAGAGTTTAAACACATTGATTAATGATGATTTAATTTTCGCCAGTACAAATTTACCTGCAATTGATGCGGTATCGAAGCCAGGAAGAATAAGTAAAGAGGCTGCACAACAGCTACTTGCCGAGGCTTACTTAAGACAAGGTAAAAATGATCTTGCTGAGGTACAGTGCTTAAATGTAATTAACAGCAAAAAGTTTTCAATTGTTAACACAAGATATGGTGTTAAAAAGGCACTTGCGGGCGATCCTTTTTCAGATATGTTCGTTGATGGTAACCTACGTCGCAGACAAGGAAATACCGAAGCCATCTGGGTTCAGGAAATGGAGTACAACCTTCCAGGAGGTTCTTCGAGCTTAGATCAGCATAGAAGGGTTTGGGTTCCATATTATTCTAACGTTGCAGGACTTTTAGTGTGCGATTCTCTTGGTGGTCGTGGAATTGGCCGTATCCGTTTAAGTCCGTGGGTTATAAATGGATTATATAAAGGTAATGACATGCGTAACTCTAAATATAATATTCATCGCGATTACTATTACAACGACCCTAAAAATGCAAAATTTGGTCAAAAGGTAGTTCCATTGGCTGCCGATACACTCTACAAAATTGTTCCTTCTACAACTAAATGGAACCATTATCTTGATGCAGATCCAACGGGTAACGGTTCTTACAAAGATTTAATTATGATGCGCTTAGGGGAAACTTATCTTTTACTTGCTGAAGCTCAGTTTAAACAAACAAAACTAGCAGAAGCGGCCATCAGTATTAATGTGCTGAGAACTCGTGCAAACGCTGCTCAGGTAACTGCTTCGGATATTACACTCGATTTTATTTTAGATGAGAGGGTAAGAGAGCTGATTGGTGAAGAAAATCGGAGAATGACTTTGGCTCGTACTGGCACATTGGTAGATCGATTGAAAAAACTAAATTTCAAAGACAATTCAACCGTTCAAGCGTATAATCAGTTATTACCAATTCCACAAAGTGAAATTGACCTGAATAAAGACGCCAAATTAGCTCAAAATCCGGGTTACATACGATAATAAACATATAAAGGCAAAAGACACTGGTCGGGCAGATCAGTGCTTTTTTGCCCGCTTTCAAAAATTAACGTCTCTCAACTTTTAGAGGTTACCTTACAATGAATTTGAAGAAAATAATTTTAATTAAAAATGCGGATACAAGCAATAGCCTCTATTAGCCAAAGCTCTGATATCCAAGAAGTATCAGGGCTATTAGATACATTGCCTCAACATCATATTAATCATCAGCCTTGGATTGAGTTTAAGAGTAATTGTCATACCAGTTTTGTTATTGCCCATTCTGGAGATGCAATTTTTTTAAAATATTATGTAAAAGAAGATATAATCAAATTGGCTACCCACCAAACAAATGGGCGGGTTCACAAAGATAATTGCGTAGAGTTTTTTGTTGCTTTCGAATCGCAGAAAAAATATTATAACATCGAAATCAACTGTGCGGGCGTTGCTTTAATAGGATATGGCGAAGGAAGATTGAACCGAAAACTATTGGATGAAAAGTTAATAAACAAGATAAATACACATATTAATATTCAAACAGCTCCACTAAATAGTGGCAATAAATATAGGTGGCAAATTACAGTTATGCTGCCAATTGAGGTATTTGAAGAAAGTAATATTAGCAGTTTAAATCAAAAAAGTGGCTCAGGGAATTTTTTTAAGTGTGGTGATGATTTACCGAACAAACATTTTTATGCCTGGAGTAATATTGAAGCTAAAAAACCTGATTTCCATTTGCCCCAATTCTTTGGAAAGCTCGAGTTTAGTTAAAAGTAAGCTACAAGGTTTACTGAAGAAGAAATGAACATCTACATATGAAAAATATTAAAATAATTAATGGTCATATTATAACTCCGTACCGCATTATAAAGAACGGTACGCTGCTAATAAAGGATCAAAAAATAGAGGCGGTAAGTCAGGTTGATATTGAAACTAATGATTATGAGATTATCGATGCCAAAGGAAATTATATTGCTCCAGGTTTTATTGATATTCACATTCACGGCGGCGGTGGTTATGATTTTATGGATGGAACCGAAGAGGCCTATCTTAAAATTGCCCAAACTCATGCTAAATATGGAACAACGGCCATGGCGCCTACTACGTTAACCTGTTCTAAACAAGATTTGCTAAAAGCAATTGATTTGTACAAAAGCGCAACGCTTAAAAATACACAAGGTGCACAATTTATTGGTTTACATCTGGAGGGTCCATATTTTGCCCTCAATCAAAGCGGTGCACAAGATCCGAGATACATCCGAAACCCTGATATAGAAGAGTATAAAGAAATAATTGATTATGGGCAGGATATTATTAAACGCTGGAGCGTTGCACCCGAACTGCCAGGAGCAGTTGAAATGGGTAAATATCTAAAATCGAAAGGAATTATAGCGGCAATTGCCCATACAGATGCAATTTACGAAGAAGTTGTAAAAGCCGTTGAAAATGGTTACAGTTTAGCAACTCATCTTTATTCGGCCATGTCTGGGGTAAGTAGGCGAAATACCTACCGCTATGCTGGGGTAATTGAAAGCGCTTTTTTAATCGATTCAATGGATGTGGAAATTATTGCCGATGGGATACATCTTCCTCCACCATTATTAAAGTTAGTTTATAAAATAAAAGGATCAGACCGAATATCGCTTATTACTGATGCAATGCGGGCAGCTGGAATGCCAGAAGGAGACAGTGTTCTTGGAAACAAAGATACTGGTTTAAAAGTAATTGTAGAAAACGGGGTAGCTATAATGGCAGATAGGTCTTCTTTTGCCGGAAGCGTTGCAACTGCCGATAGACTTGTTCGCACAATGGTAGAGCAGGCAGATATCTCTTTATTGGAAGCAGTAAAGATGATTTCGAATGTGCCAGCGACCATAATGGGCATTTCGGATACAAAAGGTAGTTTGACCGCGGGTAAGGATGCCGATGTATTAATTTTTGATGAAAAGATCAATATAAAGAAGACAGTCATCAAAGGAGAAATAATTTATACAGCAATCGATTTTAATAGATAAGAAGAATTTAATGAAAGAATTTATAAAAAACCTGCTTACGGTAAAGATTTTTGAAAGCAGAAATTTGATGGGAGAAGCTGTGGCGAATGCCGTGAGTGAAAAAATAAATGAGCTTTTGAGCAAACAACCTTTTGTTAACATAATTTTTGGAGCAGCGCCCTCTCAGAACGAATTTTTTCAGGCGCTTATCAAAAAAGATATAGAATGGTCTAGGTTAAATGCTTTTCATATGGATGAGTATATAGGCTTGGATGCAGATGCTCCGCAAGGCTTTGGTAATTTTTTAAAAGATCGTTTATTTACTAAAGTACCTTTCCATTCGGTAAACTACATCGATGGTAATGCTGCCGATTATAAAAAAGAGTGCTTACGCTACACCGAATTGCTAGATAAATTTGAAACGGATATCGTTTGCCTTGGAATTGGAGAAAACACACATCTTGCCTTTAACGATCCGCATGTTGCTAATGTAAATGATCCATATTTTGTTAAAAGAGTAGATCTCGATTTACAATGCCGAACCCAGCAGGTAAATGATGGCTGCTTTAAAGAATTAGATGAAGTACCCACACATGCGCTAACCTTAACATTACCCGCATTGTTAAAAGCTCCTTACGCTTTTTGCACGGTGCCAGGAGAAAAAAAGGCAAAGGCCGTTCAGCTTACATTAACTCAGCACATAAGCGATGATTTGCCTTCTACTTTATTAAGAATTCATAAGCATGCAATTCTGTTTTTAGATGATCAAAGCAGCGCTTTACTCGATAATAAATTTTAATAACCTCGAACGAGCATTAGAGGTTTAATATTTTCTAACCAAAATAAACTCAACAGAAATGAATTGTGAATTAACAACCGATCAAATAAATTTTTATCAATCTAATGGATTTATCGTTATCGAAGATTTTCTCTCTCCGGAGGAATTGGCCGAATGGCGTGAAGCGGTTACTGAAGCAGTAAAAGAAAGAAACGGACTAAAAATGCCTGGGAAAGAAGCTAAAATGGGTATGGATGATGGTATAAATAAAGATTCAGAGTATTTTTCTAAAGTTTTTGATCAGTTACTTAACCTTTGGCAAACCAACGATAAGGTTAAGAACATTATGTTGGATAAACGAATCGGAAAAATGGCGGCTCAGCTATCTGGTGCGAGTGGGATTAGGATTTGGCATGATCAGGCTTTATTCAAACGCCCTTGGGCAAATCCAACTTCCTGGCATCTTGATGCACCATTTTGGTCTTTTTCTGACAGAAAAGCCTTATCGATTTGGGTTGCTTTGGACGATGCAACACTTGAAAACGGATGTTTATACTTTATACCTGCATCTTTCAAAGAAACCTCATTCGAAAATAAAGGTATTGGAAAAAACATGGACGGTATTTTCGAAGCTTATCCACAATTTGCTCAGGTCGCATCGGTATCAGCAAGTATGAAAGCAGGAAGTTGTTCTTTTCACAATGGTTTAACTATTCACGGCGCTGGTGCAAATATGAGCAGTGGCTATAGAAGGGCAATGACTTGTGCGTACATGCCTGACGGAAACACCTTTAACGGAGAACCCAATATTCTGCCAGAAAGGTATTTAAAAACGCTTAAAGTTGGAGATCTGCTGAATACTGAAGAACAAAATCCGCTGATTTATCAGGACTAGCTAATGCATACAGATTTAAGATTTTTATCTCCCAGATGGGGATACGAAAATATTCCCTGGGACAGCTTTTTAAAACAGGTAAAAGATGCTTCTTATTCTGGAATAGAATGGTATCCATTTGCCGAATCGGGCAACTATAAAGAGGTTCTCGATTTGCTCAACCATTATGAATTAGATTACGCCATTGTGATGGCAGTTGTTAGGCCTTATCAAAACTTCGAACTGTATTTGACTCATCTGCAAGAAGACTTGATCAAACTAATAGAAATTGGTCTTGGAATTAAAGCTCCATTGTTTATAAGCGCACAAACTGGTCGGGAGTTTTTCAACGATCATCAGATTCAGCAATGTCTGGAAGTATGCCAACAGATTCAGGATCAATTTAATATACCTGTTTATCAGGAAACACATCGTAATAAATGGTCTTTTGCAGCACATCGGGTAGGAGAGATATTAATGAAAAATAGGACTATGCGCTTAACGCTCGATGTTTCTCATTGGTTTTGTGTTTCTGAAAGTTATTTGGAAGATCAGCAGCTTGCCGTAAGCGAGGCACTTAGACATAGTTGCCATATTCATGCAAGAGTAGGGCATACCCAAGGGCCACAAGTTTGGGATCCCGCTGCAGAAGAGTACAAACAGGCTTTAGATGCCCACTTGAAGATTTGGGATAAATGGGTGGCCGATAGAAGAGAAAAAAATGAGCCCATTTCGATTACCACAGAATTTGGGCCAGCTCCATATCTTACAAAAGGAGATAGAATAATCTCTTTAACTGATGAGCAATGGAGATTGAATATATGGATGAAAGATTTTCTAAAAAATAGATACAGTTAAAAGGAAAAATATGAAGAGAAAATCTTTTTTGCAGCAGAGCGCTGTTTTTTCTGCGGCAAGTTTTTTAATGTTCAATAGCAATGCTTTTTCCAGATCTATTTTTAATGGTTTAGCCAGTTATGGAAATGATAATTTGTATCAGCTATTTAAAAATCCATCAAATATTTGCCGACCATTTGTTCGTTGGTGGTGGAATGGAAATAAAATAGAAAGAACAGAACTGGCCAGAGAACTTAAACTCTTAAAAAATGCAGGAATTGGTGGCGTAGAAATATGTCCGATTTCATTTCCATCGAACACCGATAATATGGGCATTCGATCTGTTGACTGGCTCAGTGATGAATGGATGGATCTTTTGAAATTTACTTTAGAAGAGGCTAAAAAGCTGGATATGACCTGCGATCTTTTGGCTGGAACTGGATTTCCTTTCGGTGCGGAATTTTTAGAAGGCGAAGAACGTGCTCAAGTGGTGGTAGTTGCTGTTAAAAAACTGCAAGGACCATTAAAAACAGAAATATCTCTTTTTGATCTTTTAAAAGAGGCTGATCCAGCAACTTTAAGTCCTTATAGTGGTAGAAAACCAGAAATTTTAGAAGTAAACATCGTTCCAGATCCATTAATTAATATAAATCAGATTAAAAACGTAACCTCGAAAATAACCGATAATGTACTAAAGGTTGATTTGCCCGAAGGTAAATTTGCAGTTCATGCATTGGTAAAGATCGATGGCTTTATGAAAGTAATACAGGGCGCTCCAGGTGGTAGCGGACCAGTGTTAAATCATTATAACGAAAAAGCAGTTCGGAAATACTTAAACAAAATCACTGGATCTATTCAGAGTAGAATTGGTCCCCTCGCAGGTTCTATTCGTTCTTTTTTTGTAGATAGTTTAGAAATGGAAGGAGCGAACTGGACTGGCGATATGCGCTTGGAATTTCAAAAACGTAGAGGGTATGATTTGTATCCTTATTTACCATTTCTACTTTTTAAAATAGGCAGAATGGGAAATACAACCGACTTGAATTATAATGTGAAAACCAGTCCAGAAATGGAGCGCATGTTAAAAAGGATGAGGTATGATTTTGAATATACCAAAGCAGAACTCTTCAGAGAAAGGTTTTCGAACAATTTTAGTAAATGGTGCGCTGATAATAAAATAAAATCGAGAGCACAAGCTTATGGTAGAGGTTATTTTCCTTTAGAAGGCAGTTTTGGAATGGACATACCAGAAGGTGAAACCTGGATGAAATATGGCATTGGGGAAGAAATATCTGAAAAAGACTTTACTAAATATCCCTGGCATCTTGGCCGAGGAAATACGATGATTAATAAGTATGTTTCATCCGCAGCTCATCTAAAAGGAAAAAAACTGGTCAGTTCTGAAGAGTTAACGAATACCGATATGGTGTTTAACGAATCTTTAGAGCTTTTTAAAATTGCAGGCGATCAGAGTACTATTTCAGGGATTACACATCCCATTTTTCATGGATTTAATTATTCTCCAAAAAATGCAGCCTTTCCTGGTTGGATAACCTACGGTGGTTACTTTAACGAGCAAAATACAATGTGGCCGTATTTTAAGCACTATACCGATTATAGGGCAAGGCAATCTGCATTATTACAACAGTGTACTTTTTTTGCTGATATAGCAATAATGGCACCTACTGGCGATATGTGGAGCGAAGTTGGAGCACAAATGGAACCATTCCCTTATAGGGTTACACCATCCTATCAATTGCTAATCTGGGAATCGATACACCAGAATGGAAATGCCTGTGATTATGTTTCTGAACAGGTAATTGCAGGTGCCGACTTAAAGAATGGCTGGATGAATTATGGCTCAAGAAAATATCATACGCTGTTCTTAATAGAGGTGAAGAGTATTTTACCTCAAACAGCAAAAAAAATATACGATTTTGTTAAAGCAGGAGGGCGGGTTTTTTGTATTGAAGCTTATCCTCAGCAATCTTTAGGATGGTTTAATCACGAGCAAAATGATCTGGAAGTACAAAAATGGATAGCGCAATTAAAAAAATACCCTAAACAGTTTATATACTTAGCTAAGCCCGCATCTAATTTTAAAGATTGGTACAAAAGTGTACAAAACGATTACAATATTATGCCCTACGTAAAAATTGCCGCTCCGAATACTTTTATAACACAGGTAAGGTACCAGTCTGATGATGCTGAAGTTTTTATCATTAACAATTCGAGTAGTCACAACAGTATCGATTTCGATGCTACATTCTTGCCCGAAATTACAGACAAAAGGCAAGCCTGGATTTGGGATGCGGCAAATGGTAATAAATTTAAACTGAATTTAAAGGATAGAAATTTTAAAATAAAGCTCTTCCCTGCAGACTCCAAAATTATTGTTTTCAATCAGGATAAGGATGGTGAAAAATGGCAACCTGTCCCCGAGATACCCAACCATGCAATCAGCTTAAAGTCTGCCTGGCAGATGGAACTTAAACATATGAACGGAACATCCCGAAACGAGGAAATGTTAAAGCTTACTGATTTAAAGGATACACCCCATCTTATGCACTTCGCGGGTACGGTTTCTTACAAATATGTACTGGAATTATCGAATGCTACAGATTTCTCTTATCTGGATTTAGGGAAGGTAAGTGGCATTTCTACTCTCCTTGTAAATGGTCAAACTTTAGATGTAAGCTGGTACGGACGCAGGGCTTATTATATTAAAAGATTACTAAAGGCAGGTACTAATCAAATAGAAGTTAAAGTTACAACTGTAATGGTTAATTATATGAAATCACTAACTGAAAATGCTACAGCGCAGTACTGGACAAACAATAAGGGTAAAGAACAACCACTTCAATCAATGGGCCTGATCGGCCCAGTAAATTTATTTTAAATAAAAACACAAAATTATGAGGCATCAAAAAACAATAATTTTAACCCTGTTTATTTTTATTCAATCATTAGCTGTATCAGCAAAAGATTATAAGGCATCTTTTTTTAATATTAAATCAGATGGTTTAACGATGAACACCAGATCCATTCAATTTGCTATAGATTACATCAATAAACAAGGAGGTGGTCGGCTGGTGTTTTATGTAGGCCGTTACCTTACGGGTTCTATTCACCTTAAATCAAATGTAACTTTGCAGCTCGAAGAAGGTGCAGTGCTATTGGGTTCAACCAATCCATTTGATTATGATAGAATAGGAAATACGGCTCTAATTCACGCCAGAGATTTAGAAAACGTTGGCATTACAGGCAAAGGTATGATCGATGGTCAGGGCAGAGCTTTGGCGAATAACTCTATACAATACGCAAACGCAGGCTTAATAGAGGATATTTTAAAATACGATCGTACCCGCGAATCGATCAGGCCGATGGTAATTTATTTCTATGGTTGCAAAAATGTGAATATTAAAGAGATAATGCTGCAAAATTCGGCTTGTTGGTTGCAAACTTACGAGCGTTGTAAAGAATTAGTTATCGACAGCATAACCGTTAATAATGTTGCTTTTTGGAATAGTGATGGCATTGATGTAGTGGATTGCGATAATGTGGTTATTACCAACAATAATATTAATGCGGCAGACGACGGGATTTGCCTAAAGTCGCACAATGAAAAATTCTATTGCAATAATATACTTATCGAAAATAACATCGTTAGAACAAGTGCTAATGGCATTAAATTAGGAACAGCCGGCAAGGGCGGTTTTAAAAACATAAAAATAATAAATAATACCGTTTACAATACTTACCGTTCGGCAATTGCTTTACAAAGTGTAGATGGTGGGTTTTTAGAAGATATTGTTGTTGATGGTTTAAAAAGTACCAATACAGGTAATGTTATCTTTTTAAGATTGGGAGAAAGACTTGCTGGTAAAAAATCTACACTAAAAAGGATTTTAATTAAAAACGTTGTGGCAGATGTGCCACTTGGCAAAGCCGATGCAGGTTACGATTACGAGGGCCCGATTGAAGATTTACCAAGAAATATCTCCCCGATAATTATTGCTGGTTTACCTGGTCAATACATTGAGGATGTAACCTTCAGTAATTTTGATATTTCTTATCCAGGTGGAGGAAGCAAGTTTATGGCCTTTGTAGCTTTAGACAAATTAGATAACATACCAGAAGTGCCGGCTAATTATCCCGAGTTCTCCATGTTTAAAGAAGTTCCTGCCTGGGGTATTTATGTTAGACACGCAAAGAACATTAATTTCTCAAATATCAATTTAAAGGCAGAGAAAAAGGATTACAGGTTGCCAATCGTGATGGATGATGTACACAATGCATTGCTAAAAAAGATTAAGTTCGAACAAATAGAACAGAAAAAACTGTTGTATACTTACAAATCGACAAATGTAACTGTTAACTAAATTTTCTTCACCCAAAATGAGCTGCTTTTTACGTAAGTTTTATATCCTTTTGCTTTTCCTAATTCTTGGAGTAAAGTATTCATATAGTCAGAATGAATTTCAGCTTATTGAATTAAGAATAAACGATTACTTAAAAGCGGAGATAGAACCAGATCAACTAAATAAGGATGTAAAAAAATACGTTACAGACATTACCAAAGATGGTTATTGGCCTGCCATTGATTATTCCTCGGTAGCTGAAACCAGCTGGGAACCACTTGTGCATTTAAAAAGAGTTATGCAGTTTTCTTTAGCCTTATCATTAAAAAACGAAGATGTTAACGAGAAATCTAAATTGGAGATGCTTACTGTTAAAGCTTTAAGATTTTGGTTAGCTAAAAATCCGAAAAGTAAGAATTGGTTTCAGAATGAGATTGCCGCTCCTACAACAATTGGAGAAATTTTATTGCTCTTAAAAAATGCCAGTATTCTGCCCGCCTCCCTGCAAGATTCGCTTTTAAAAAGTATGGAGCAGGGAAATGTGGTTAAAGCGATTGGTGCCAATAAGCTTGATATCGCCACGCATATTATTTACAGAGCATCCTTAACAAAAGATAAGGCATTAATGGATTCAGCAGTTCTTCAGGCATTTTTACCCATTACACTTGAGAATAAAGAAGGCTTGCAAAGGGATTATTCCTATCTGCAACATGGCCCGCAACTACAAATCGCAAGCTACGGACAAGTTTTCTTAACCGGAGAATATAAAGTGGCCTCTTGGCTATTGGGCACCCGATATGCTTTGCCTGCTGAGAAACTGAAAATTCTGGATCATTATCTAAATGAAACTTTTTTGAAAACGATAAGAGGACGATATATAGATTTTAATACCGAAGGAAGGGGAGTTTCCAGAAATGATGTTTTAGATAAAACAGATATTACAGCAAAGGCAGGACCTAACGCTTTGCTGTCTCTTGCCGAAAAAGTTAACCCTTTGAACACAGCTATTTTGGCTGCTGCGCAGAAACGAATTATGCAGCAAGAGGCACCATCATTTATGATTAAACCTGCTCACATTCATTTCTGGAAAGCTGATTATACGCTGCACAGCCGCCCAGCTTATTCATTTAATGTTAGGGCGGTTTCCAAACGAACCATTAGAGCGGAAACGGGTAATAAAGAAAACCTGCTTGCTAAGTTTTTGCCTGATGGATCAACGAATATTCAAAGAAGCGGGGAAGAATATTTTAACATTATGCCAGTTTGGGAATGGGATAAAATACCAGGGGTTACAGCTCGCGATTATCTTTCAGATGAAAAATTAACAATCGAATGGGGAGAAAGAGGGGTGGGCACTTTCATTGGGGGAGTAAGCGATGGAGTTTATGGCGCATCAGCATATCAACTCAATTATAACGAAGTAACTGCAAAAAAGGCCTGGTTTTTTTTCGATAACGAAGTGGTTTGCCTGGGTACAGCAATCAATAGCTTTGCTAAAGAGGTAATTACCACAACGGTAAACCAGGTATGGCAAAAGGGTTTGGTTAAAGCATTTGCAAATAACAAACTAATTTCTGTTGATAAAACACTTAACTCAAAAGATCTCAAATGGATCTGGCATGACAGCGTTGGTTATTACTTTCCAAAAGGAGGTAAGCTAAAATTAAGCAATCAGGTTCAAACAGGTAGCTGGTCCTCAATTAATTCAAACCGCTCAAAAGAGCAGGTTAAGGGTAAGGTATTTAAGTTATGGTTTGAGCATGGTATCGATCCAGCTGATGATTCCTATGCCTACGTTGTTCGCCCTGGGGTAAGCGAAAAAGATATGCTGGGTGAAGCCTACGCTAGTACAGAGATACTATCAAATAACGGCGCCATTCAGGCAGTAAAAAATGATGCTCTAGATATGGTTCAGGTAGTTTTTTATGAGTCAGGGATTTTAGAAGGGTCAAATTTCTCAATTAAAGTTGATAGAGCATGCATCGTTTTGATAAATAATGTTTCAGGCAAAACCCCAACTGTCCATGTGGCAGATCCTACACAAACATTGGATCAGGTAAAATTCATTTTTAATTCGCAATGGGTAAAGGAAAACGAAGAACGATTGATCAGCTTTCCTAGTGGCACGGACAAAGGAAAGAGTGTGAGCTTTCAATTCGAATAATTAACAAGCATTAACTAACCAAATAATGAAAAAAATAATTTTACTCTTCGTCATAATTTTATTTAAGAATACCGATGGATTGGCGCAGAATAAGCCACTAATAGATGTAGAAAAACAATTTAGCCTTGCAGCCAAACAATATGAAGGCATGCTGGCTACTCACAAAGATTTAACGCAATTTCCGCAATCAACAAAAAAGAATGGTGAGGCAGATAATAGAACTTCAGATTGGTGGTGTAGTGGCTTTTTTGGTGGCTCTTTGTGGTATTTGTATGAATATACAGGAGCAGAAAAATGGAAAACTGCCGCAGATCAATGGACAAAAGCCCTGGAAAAGGAGATGTATAATACCAAAACCCACGACTTAGGGTTTATGTTGTATTGCTCTTATGGTAATGGATACCGAATTACACAAAATTCTGAGTACATCGAGCCTTTGATTACTGGTGCAAACTCATTATCCACAAGATTTAATCCCGCCTACGGATTAATTAAATCATGGGATAAACATGCCGATTGCCAATACCCTGTAATTATTGATAACATGATGAATCTGGAGTTTTTACTATGGGCAGCCAAACAAACGAAAGATAAAAAAATGTATGATATTGCAATAACCCATGCCGATAATACGCTTAAACATCATTTCAGAAAAGATTACAGTAGTTTTCATGTGGTTTGTTACCTGCCAGGTACAAAAGTTTTCAGAAAGAAAACACATCAGGGAGCAGCAGATTCATCTGCATGGGCAAGGGGCCAAGCCTGGGCGATGTACGGTTATGCTTTAATGTATCGGGAAACTAAAGATAAGAAATACCTTAAGCAGGCGGAAGGTATCGCCCGTTTTATTATTAATCATCCGAATCTGCCTCAAGACAAAATACCATATTGGGATTTTAATGCTCCAAATATACCAAATGAAGAACGCGATGCTTCGGCCGCTGGGGTATTTGCATCTGCATTTTTAGAGTTGAGTACCTTTTCTGAAAATAACAAAAACCTTTATTTCAAAACAGCAGAAGACATGTTGGTTAGCTTATCATCGCAAAACTATACAGCTAAAATAGGAGAGAACAATAATTTTATTTTAAAGCATTCTGTCGGACATAAGCCTGGAAATTCTGAGATAGATACGCCATTGGTTTATGCCGATTATTACTATTTAGAAGCACTTTTGAGATATAAAAAGCTAACGCCAAGATAATTCCGCCTAAATTTGAGAATAAGATATATAAATCTTGATTTATAAACTGATCTGTTAATTGCGATATGACTTATAATTTTCTTTGGTTATAATATCAATTGGCATATAATAAGTAGCCTCAACTTCAGTATTTAAAACCAAATTCTGATAAAGGGTTATTATGCCTTTATAGCCTTGTTCCTGAGGTTTTTGGCAGATCAGGAAATCTATTATTCCTTTCTTTAAATAAGCAATACTTTCGGCTAAAAAGTCATATCCAACCAGGCGGATGTGACTTAAACCGTTCTTCTCCAGAAATTGTGCAACAGAAAAAACCCTGGAGTTGGTTACGAAAATAACCTTAACATCAGCGTTATCGGCTAATACTGCTTTTAATTTAACAGAAATGGAACCATAATCGGTTTCGGGAGTAATATCTGTTTTTATAATCTGAACCTCTTTCTCATGGCCATTAAAATAGGAAATGAAACCTTTCTCTTTCCTAAGTAAGTGATGATAGCTATCGATTTCTTTTGAAATGTTAACAATTAAAATTTTATCGTGCTTAGCAACCAGGTAGTTAACAATATGTGCGCTAAGGTGCCCGCTTTGAAATAAATCTGGCCCGATGTAGCTGAGTCTGGATTCATTAGGAATGTCGGAGTTGATAAAAACCTGAGGAATTTTGGCAAGATTACACAACTTAGAAAAAGCCAGAGATTCTTCGATAAAGATTGGTGCAACCAATACCCCGTCAACATTGGTTTTAAGAATTTTTTTCGACTGTTCTACAAAGGATTGCTTATCATTCTGGTTATAGAAGTATTTATCAATTACAATTCCGAATTGTTTTATTTCGGCCTCAGCAAGCTGAATGCCCTTTAAAGGTGCTTCCCAAAATTCAGTTTCTGATGATACAGCTGGAATTAAACTTGCAAAACGAAGCACTTTTTTCGAGGCTAATCTTCTCGCTAAAATGTTAGGCTGGTAATCCAGTTCTTTCATGATAGCCAAGATCTTGTTTCTGGTTACCTCCGCTACTCCAGTTCGGTCGTGTATCACTCGATCTACAGTACCTATAGAAACATTGGCCTGTCTGGCTATTTCCTTCACACCTATAAGCACGTTGTCCTTCATATTTGCCGCTGTTTTTCTTTTGTAAAAGTATTACTACTATGCGAAAAAAAAAAATCGAAACTCGAGGTTAAATTTCAGCGCGTTACAATCGAGAAGTGAAATGATTTACCGCTTTAATTATTAAAACCTAAAAAGATTTGGTTGCTTTTTAAAACAGCTTTTGTCAGCTAAAGTGTCATTTTCTCGAAGGATCTTTTAATAACCAATAGGATAATATCGAAATCCCCCTTGGGTACCAGTAACCAATCCATACCTCGCCTTTATTAAGTAGCCCATCGTTATACGCATAAGGACTGTTTTTATTCCAGTTGTAAATATAAGGTGCAGAAGAATGATTTATTCCATACCATTGTGAAGCTACGGCATCAGCCACAATAGTTTTGCTAAACCATGTTGTTCCTTCTCCAGTGGTTAATTTGATGCCATAATCGGTGATGCTTTGTTGATAAGTGGTCGCATAATCTTTTTTCAATACCGCTGATAATTGATATAGTAACGGCGATTTGCTGCCGGCCAGTCCTGGTAGGAATAACCCTTCTCCAATAACAACCGAACGCTGTCTCCATTTAGGAAATGACTCATCCAGGCTAACAGGTATAAAACCATATTTTTGCTGCGCTTTTTTTAGAGTACTCAAAATTAATCTGGCCTGGTTTTCAAAGTGAAGCGCCTGCTTATTTCTTAAAGGTTCATTATTAACCGCAACGCCTGAGTTTTTATAACCGGTCCCTTCGCCATCTACAACACCTTTTTTTGAGTCATCAAAGCTGTTATGCTTTTCTCTGTTCGATAAAGCCCTAAACATTTCAGCGGCCACCGCATAGGCGCTTAATTGTTTAGCCCCCAGAAAAGTATTATCTGGCGATAATTTTAATGCCTCATTGGCATCATAGGTGGTCCAGCCATAGGCTATGTCGGCTATTCCATTTCCGTTAGTATCTCGATTTATCACCGATTGAAGTAATACATCAACTGTACCCAGCATCGATTTCACAAAAACATCGTCTTTACTAATTTTCCAATACCAATATAAAAGTAATACGAAAGAAGTATTTTCTTCAACCGCCATATGCGGACCGTAATTATAGTTTGCGGTTTCACTTACGAAGGGCAAATCACCAACATCATGATATAAATAAGGGCCGTATTCAGCTGCAGTCATGCCTTGCTGATAACCTGGCTTATTTTGCGTAGCGTTTGCTCGTATATGTACTTCCTTCTTCGCGATGTAGTTTGTCCATTGGTTAAGCTGAAGCTTTAAACGCCAGGGGGAGAAAATCGCATTGACCTCAGTTTCATGGGCTACATCAACAGTACTTAAATGCTTAAACCGACCTTCTGAAACATAAAAACTAGGATCGTTATGTTTATCAGTTAAAAAAAAGGTATTCGCCAAATCGGTATGAAAAGTTAAAGCCAGAGCCCATTTTTCTTCCCTGGTTAAATCTCTGCTCATTAAACTATCCTCAAACTTTTGGGTCAGGTTAATGTTTTGCTCGTAGCTTTCCTGTGCGTACTTTATTACTGCTCCAATATTTTTCCAATATTTAGTATAATAGAATTTTAATGGTAGATTAATACGTTTATCTTCTATTATCGTACTATCGTTATGAGTCGCGTAAATTTGTGATACTTCTTTTGAGGCATCCTGAGCCAAACTAAATTCATAAACAAGGCCACCAAACCCATCTTCGTTAAATGCGCCCTTAGCTGCGGGTTTAAGCGCAGCTAACGCAAGCTTGTTATTTAGGTGGGCATTGTCTTTAAAGAAAAGCATCTGCTCGATATTTTCGGGTTTGATAGGCTCCAGGTTCATGAAATTAAAACTCTTTACAGGCGTTTTAGCTAACGCCACCTTAAGCTTACAATCCATATTGCTTTGGCTTTCGTTGGCAACTCGAATCTGCATGTAAAACCCTGGAAATATTTGCGTTTTAATAGCCGCAGTATCATTCAGGTCTTTTGAAGGGGTAAAGGAAGAAATTAGGGTAAAGATTACTTTGATTCCTTCGGGCGTTTCTCCAGTAATTTCCATAGATGCTGGTCCAAATCTCAGCATTTGGTTATTCAGATAACTGGTATTTCTGGGTAGCCTGGTTGTTCTAAAACAATAATTTTTGCCTTTAACGGTTAAACCAATTAACAACCCGACCTGTTCATCCATGTCAAAACCAAGACTGCCGCTTTGTATACTCTGATTTTGATTAAATAATGAAAAGGTGAACCTGCTTCCCAAACGCGAATTTAAAAGCGAAAAGTTAGTGCTGTCTGTTATTGGAGTGCTTATTAAGTTTTGATCGATTTTAAAACTTTGTGCACGGGGTGTTAAAGCAAAACATAGCAATAATGCAGAGAAAAATATTTTGAGAAAATTCATTGTTAATTTTTTTTATAACACTTAGTTACTTTTAAAGCTAGAAGCAGGCAAACCCTCCTCGTTGTATAAATTTGCGCCATCAGGACTGTCAGCCCAGGCATATCTAACTGCAATTGGTTTGCTAATCAGATTATTCCACACCACAACTTTATTATTTACAATTTTGGCCTGTGCAGGTATAAAGTTTTTCCCATCGTTGGATATGCTAAAGTAATTTAACTTTTCCCCATTAGCCTTTAATCCCGAACCCACATGATCAAAAGAAACCACAACTTTTTCGCCTTCAATAGCTATAGAATTATAAATGGGGCCTGAAAAAACGATGTTTTGCTGATAAGCAATTTTTTGCGCCCCCAAGGCAAGCCGTTTACCTACATCTGATTTGTTGCGGGGGTGGAGATCGCCTTTTTCACCTATATCGTGGATTACAGCCATAGCTGTGTAAGGTATTTTTAACGATTTCATCTGTGCTTCTCTTAGCAAGGCCCAATTGCTCTTTTCAGGTTCACTACCAGTAGCCAGATAATTTGCTAACTGAACATAAATAAAAGGTAGTTTCTGATCATTCCAGTCGGTTCTCCATCGGTCAATTAAAGAGCGCAACAAACTTTGATATTGTTCGGGTTTTGGAATGTTACTTTCGCCCTGATGCCACAATATTCCTTTAATTTTATAATTAGATAAAGGTTTAACCATTGCGTAATAATAGGCAGTAGGAGTATGCAAGGATAATCCGTTTCCTCTTGGTAGAAGTTCTTTCTCAATTCCGAATTTATATTTCCATGGTTTATTTAAGGTAATGGTATCCCGATCGAAGCGAAGTACATACTTATTTTTTATATCAAAACTAAGGCCCGTTGTTGGGCTCGTTAATCGGATGATTATGCTGTTTTTTCCAGCTTTAAACAAACATGGATTAATTGTGTAATCCCTTAACGTGTAGCCGCTGTTTATCGAACCTATTTTGTGTCCGTTTACAAAAGTTTCATCTTCAGTATGCATCATCCCCAAGGAAAGTAGGGCTGTTTTTCCGATCATAGAAGCGGGAATGTCAATTTCTGTTCTAAACCATACAACGCCGTATTTCAATGCAGTGCTCTCTGAGTTATATTGTTTAAGATCGTCGATTTCTTTCCAGCCCGTTCTTGTAGAATACGATTCTGCGAACCATTTTTCTTTCGAACCCAAATCATCCTCCCTAACTGATTTATACCAGGAATTATATTTTAATTGATGAGCATTTAAAGTTTGTGCTAATTCATCAGGATCTTGAAACCTTTTAGCCACTTTATCATATTCTGGGAAAGCTTTTAACGATTTATAATCTACCCAGGATTGTATTGGAGTTCCACCCACACTCGAGTTAATAATGCCAATTGGGATCTTATATTTTTCGTATAGATCTTTTGCGAAAAAAAACGCAACCGCAGAGAAAGATAAAATTGTTTCAGGGTTTACGCTGACCCAGCCGCCATCACTGATTACATCTTCTACAGGCGTAAAAGCCATATCGCGTTTAACGGTAAACTGCCTTATCTCTGGGTAAATACTGTTTTGGATAATCTGACTATAATTTGCTTTAATGTTTGCTCTCCCCATTACAGCCTCCATATTAGATTGCCCTGCGCAAAGCCAAACATCACCAAAAAGCAAGTCCTTTAGCTCGATGTTGTTAATACGCATCTGATACGGTCCACCAGCTTTTTGCGCCTCTATATCTACCGACCATTTTTGGTTAGAACCAGCTTTCGTTTTATAGGTTTTTTTATTAAACGTTAAAGTAATCGCCTCTCCCGCATCTGCCCAACCCCAAATTTTAATAACCTTATCTCTTTGTAAAACCATACCGTCACTTACTAATCTTGGAAGTTTAACCGCTGCCTTTACGCCAATAAATAAAAATAGTAATACAGCGGTACAATAAGCTAACTTTTTCATAATGTAAAAGTGGTATTGATTTTATAAATGGTTAGGTATATAATGATTTAAAATATATCAATACAATAATACAACATCTCATTCGAATGTTTGCTAAAAAAAGAGTAAAAAATATATAAGTTATCGTACACGAATACAATATTTATTAATTTATTGACCTGATTTATCTCTAGTTTTTTAACCAGCGGTGGTGAATATTTTAAACAGATTTCTTTGAAATTGACACCTACATTTTTGAGAAGAGTGATGAAGATCATTTCTTTTCTCGCAGCCTATTTACATATTTGATTGGGTTTTTGTAAAAGACTTACATTTCGGGTTTAAACAATTGATTTTGCTAACCTGCGGCCGTTAAATTGATTTAAAAACTATTAATTATGTTAGGAGACTTAAATAAAAGAGAATTGCTTGATTTGATCGAGAATCAGGTTATTGGCAGATTAGGTTGCCACAATAATGGAGAAACTTATATTGTTCCTGTTAATTATGTTTACCGGGATAATATGATCTATTTACATTCTGGAATGGGCAAAAAGATAGAAATGATGCGGGCCAACCCTAGAGTGTGTTTTCAAATAGATGAAATTAAAGACACCTTCAGGTGGAAAAGCGCAATTCTGCACGGTAATTTTATTGAATTGAGTGGGGAGGAAAGACAACAGGCTATGCAAGGGATTATACATCGTATTATGCCGCTCACTGATCGACCCTCAGAAGAACCTTCTCACGGTATTAAACCTGAATTGCATGATGATATTGTCGTATTTAAAATAGAGCTCACCGATATTAGCGGTAGGTATGAAATGCATGAGAAACAGGATGAATAGCGAGAGTAATAAAACAGTGAATCGTTGATCGGGTAATGGCAATTATGTAGGTACAAATCGCATATCTATCCGAGGGCGCTCCCATGGTCTTCCGGCGACTTTTTAGGGTTGGGGTATATACAGCAGCGCTTTCCTGGCATGGGCATAGGGTTGTATGTAGGTGAGCAGATCATTAAAAATCATGATGGCATGCTTTGGCTTGATAGCGAAAAAGGCATGGGTTCGACATTTAGTTTTACTTTACCTGTCAAACACAAGGAGCAGGATGAGCACAAATAAAACGATACTGATCTGTGACGATGATGAAGGGATTGCACATGCCCGGAATGGTGTGCGAGGATACCCGATATGAAGTAAGCCCGGGTCAGAATAGCCTTAATGTTAAAAATATCTTGGAAAACCAGTTGACTGACCTGATTCTGCTGGATCTTTGGATACCTGTGCTCTCGGCTGATCAGGTTCTTAAAATAATCGGTAATTAACCCGGGGCTTGCAAACATATTCCGTTGACCATTATGTCTGCCACCAGAGAAGACCGAAAGATTGCAACAGATGCGGGTGCTTAAGGTTTTATAGCTAAGTCTTTTGATTTTGATGAGCTCGCAGGTATGGTAACGGTTTTATGAGCTAAATAAATACCGCTTCATCTATTGATAAGCGTAGTGTTTGTAGCAACTGATTTTCTTTTGTCGATATATTATGAAGAGAAAGAATACATTCACATTTGTAGAATGATAGACAGGCGATGGACGATCAGAACTTTTTGAATTGGCCTGTTTTACAATATCTTTCTACTTCAAAGTACAGTAACAGGGGTTTATTTTAAACGCTTATTTATCTAAGAATAGCATTTAGTAATTGCCAGAAGTAAATACTTTTCCAGAATCTTGTCCACTTAAACTAATCATAAAGGTCTTCGAGTCCTAATTTTTTGATTCTCATGCTGATTGCTGTTCGAGACCGGCCAAAGTGAATGGAAAGATCACTGGGGCTGTAGCCATCGGCATACATGATAGTGAGTTCATTGTCTAATTCCACTGTCCAGGATTGATTGGCGGATGACTTGTTTTTTTCGCTGCGAATAGGTTTTATCCCTGCATTCTTTATTGGATTTCCTTTGGATATATGCTTTGAATCCTTAGGGGATGGGATCAGGAATATTTGTGGAGAGGCTGGGAAATGTATCGGAACCATGGTTTCTGGAATGTAAAGGCCAGTTCTGGCTCTAGTGATGGCGACATACAGCAAGTTGATCTCTTCGTTCATGCGACTAAAATGTGCTGGCCCAGTATTTTTATCTTCTCTAAGTTTTCTCACTTTTTCTTCTGTAACGAAATCATCGGCTAAAAGAACGGCATCATACTCCATTCCCTTACAACGGTGAACGGTTGAAAAAACAGTTTCAGCCTTCGCCTTATCATTCTGCTCCACATGCTTTTCTTTAATCGCCTTAATCATGCCTGGTATGGTGTTGCCATATTGTAATATAAGTTCGATCATCATCGATAACTGTTTATCCTCAGTTTGCTTCACATATTCTTGAAGTTCCTCTAGATTTCGCATCGATCTGATCAATGGATCCCTTATCTGTTCATGGCTATGGTTATATAGGCTCAAAATATCATACAATGATGCACCTTCGTCAGCGTATGTATAGGAGTTTATGTTGCCCTCGAAATAGATATGCTTGATGTTCCTTCGCTCGGTCACATATTCAATGGCTTTGATCAAAAGTCCAAGATTTGTTCTGGCAATTACTGCATTGGTTTTGATCTTTTTAGCCGTGCCTTTACCCAATATCGTCATGGGAGAATGGGGCTGTAAAAGATTTTTCAATCTCAGGGTTTCCATGGCTAGGTTTGCAATGTCTTGTCCAAAGCGAAAGCTGGTGGAAAGGTTGTAAGTTTTGAAATTTGCATTTTCCAGGGAGTTTACCGCATGGCGCCAACCGTAAATTTGTTGGTGGGTATCGCCTACGATGACTTTGTTCGAGCTTTGTTTTAAGAAGATATCCAGCATGGCTGGTGAGGCATCCTGCGCTTCATCAAAGAGGATGTAGTCAAAGCCGAGCTGGGGCAACTGGAGCTGGAACTTTTTTAAATAAAAATCATGGGTGATTTCGATTTCTCCTTTGTCCATTTTGCCCAAAAATATACGGGCATTGGAGACAATGTAATCATAAGCATCGACCACGAAGGATTTAGCCTCATCATCTAATAGGTTTAGATAGTCTAAATTTTGAACCTTTAACTGATCACTGTTGCAGAAATAGGAAACGAGCTTAAGGATGTGGTTGGCGATGATGGATTCGCTGTGTTTTTCACCTGTACCCTTTAATTTTAGAATATTGACAATCTCGTTAGTAGTGTAATCCTGATTTTTCACTTGATATTTGCTTCGCATCACGATGTGGCGAAAGGCGAGGGAATGTGCAGTCTCTACATGTACATTTTGTAAACCTTTTTCGCTGAACTTTTTTGCCGCCTCAAGTTTTACGGCCTTGTTAAAAGCGAGGTATAGTATGCGGCTATTAGATGGTCTTGTTCTGGCATATTCTATTATGGTGGTGGTCTTGCCTGAGCCTGCTACCGCATTAATTTTAATATGACCAGTGGAGTTTATAATCTCTTTCTGCTGTTTAGTCCATTCCATCTCTCCAAGGATAATTTCTGATTTTAAAGGTACAAGGTTACAAATTTTAAAGGATTGTTCTTGAAGATTTTTGGTGCTTTAGTTCAGCTTTCTTAGGTGAATAACACGAGTGAGTAAATTTTGATTTTAGTTATATGTAAGAGTAAGGTGGGTTTTATTGATTAGGTGTTAAGTTTTGCGACCTATTTACAAATGGCCACACAAAAAAAAAGCACGCCACATATTAAATGATTAATACGTGGCACGCCAAATCGTTGACTGGAGTTTATTGATTTCTATTGTTTCTGAAAGGTTAACGTAACGGCCTTCATGTACAAGGTAACCAGATATTTACCAGCATCGTTTGCAGCTCTTTTCATTTTACATCAGGATTTCCCCCGAGTGCACTCTGAGCTTTGCTATTAGAGATAGTCTGGCTAGCGGATTACAGTTTTATGAAAATTGTTAGAGGAAAATGTCTTGTAATCTTGACCACAGCCTATTCAGAATACACACTCGAAGGATTTGAAAATAACGCTGTTGACTATCTTTTGAAACCCTTTTTCTTTTGAACGTTTTTAGAAGGCAGTGGAAAAGGCGCAATTGGTTCTCAAAGGAATGGCTCAAATACATAAGCCTATCATTCCCCAGTTACTAAGAGAAAAAGAAGTGAATTATATTTTTGTAAAAACAGAATACAGGCTCGTCAGGATCAATGTTGGAGATATACTCTACATAGAGGGCATGCAAAACTATGTCATCATACAGGCCTTTTCTGAAAAGATCACCAGCCTGCAAACAATGAAAAAAACTGAGGAACAGTTGTCCTCTGAACAATTTATCCGAATTCATAAATCGTTCATTGTAGCGGTTAATAAAATTAAGGCCATTGAAAGAAACCGCGTCAGTATCGGAGACCGGATAATTGCCTTGGGAGAAGTCTATCGAGAAGCTTTTTATAGTAAGATTGAGAACAGATAATTTGGATATGAAATATGCTTACACCAGTGCGTCATAGAAAGCTTTGGGTTTACAAATCTCCAACTTTTTAAAGCCGCAAAATTTTATGGTTAACATTTTAAAAAGGCCGTGAGAATTCATGCTTATTCCATTTCAATCAAGCGTTATGCTTTGCGAAAGATTTATAACTGCGTCTCAGTAGGTGTTTACAAAATTGATTCGATGTTATTAAGAATTGGCTGCTAGCCATAGCTTAATAATCATTAAATTTGGACGAACGATAAACTAGGAAAGAATGACAATATCCAAATAGAAATAATTTTTTTTAATTATCGGTAGTCTTGGTGTTAGTGGCTTTCCGGAAAGGATTAAATGAATTGGTTTTCCAATTATCGGTTAAATAATTAATTTCAGCTTTAATTCAATTTAGTACCTTTTCGTTAGCATTCAGCAACACTTAATAAATCAGAGGAGAAAAATATTTCTTCTGTATCTAATTATGGACTGGGTCTATTCATTTTTTTTAAATCAAAATATGCCGAAATTCATTAATTTCAATTCTCTTCTTCCCCAAGCTGAAAATGGCAAAATAAGCTTTTGGTCAGCACTCATTGGCAGCCCTAATCAATTTTCCTTAGAAAGTAGGGTTTTTCATTCGGTTAGTATTGGCCTAATCGCGGCATCGATGGTTTATGCGCCATATAATTTAATTGCTGGGTTATATGTAGGGTCTATTTCTGCTATCTTACTTAGTCTGTTCTTCATTTATCAGTATTATTATTCCAGATTTAAGGATAAACCACACAATAATACCCTTTTTGGGTTAGTGGGATTGTTGGTTTTTGGAATAAATTATTTTGCAATTGCTGGTATTAACGGCTCAACGGACTTAATCTGGCCAGCCTATTTATTGGTTTTACTGGTTATCTCCCCTTACCAACAGCATCTGAAGTGGTTGCTCCTCTATTTATTATGGTTTTTTGCTTTGCACGCTATTGGCTACTACTATCCAGAATTGATAAAATACCCTTTTACTACAGGTAAAGGGCAATTTGTTGATCGAATGACTGCTTTTCCTTTGCCAGTATTCGTAATTTATATCATAGTAAGGTTCATTAGACGCAATTATGACTTAGAGCGCATGGATGCTCAGCAAAAGACCATTGCAATAGAAAGTAACAAAGAGCAAATTTTGCGACAAAAAGAAGAATTGGAACAGCGCAATTTGGAGAAAGACAATTTGATGGCTATAATATCCCATGACATAAGGGCACCTTTAGTCGGTATTCAAAGTTATCTTAGACTGTTAAATAAAAACGTATTGGGTGCTGAACAGCGACATTCGATTGAGAAATCTTTGGAAACCGCCACCAGCCATACCATCACTATGCTTTCTAATTTGTTGAACTGGTCTAAATCTCAGATGGGTGGATCGGTTGTGCGCCACGAGTTGGTAAATGTGCAGGAAGTGCTCGGAAGTACCATAGAAATGGCACAAGTTTATGCGCTGAATAAAGAAATTGTATTATCTAGCGATATCCCTATTAATTTAATGGTAGTGGCCGATGTTGATATGCTGCAGATTGTTGTGCGTAACCTGGTCAATAATGCTGTGAAATTTACGGCAAACGGTGGTATGATCAATGTAACTGCCCATATCGTCAACGATGAATGTCAAATCATAGTAATTGATAGTGGGAGAGGGATTGCGGTGGACGATCAGGAAAATATCTTTTCGATTATGGCATCTCCTACTTATGGTACAAATAATGAAAAGGGAGTTGGACTTGGCTTAGTTTTATGTAAGGAGTTTACTGAACGTATGGGTGGTAAAATTGGATTTGAAAGTATTTTAAACGAAGGCTCTAAATTTTTCATTTCTGTGCCTTTGGCTGAGTGAATGTGATCGCAAATAGATCGAGAGTTTGATAGTCAAAATATTTAACTTTTATCAGATTTTGATGTCTTATAATTAAAGTTTAGCCCAATTATTCGGCATAAGCTCGTGAATCTTATTTGCTTGCGTGATGGGGTTCTTTCCAGGGTATTTGTAAGCCATTCCTAAGGATTTGGAAAAACCAGCGTGGATTGACCCCACCTGGGAGGGAAACAGTTTTCAATTAAAACTAAATGAACGTAAAGGTGGTGTTAGGAATATTAGCGTATTTTTGTGTAAATATTAGGTGATAATCGGAAAAAATGCGTTTTTTTTTGGATGAATATCTTTCAACTTTATTGGTTTAAAATTGTGCTTAATCGGACAAATTCCGATTTTGGATGAAAAATTTAACAAAATGGATTTTAGAAATTCTGTCGAAGCTTTTACTAACGTGCCATTAAATAGATTGGTTATACTGGATGTGCTAAAGAATTACAAAAGACCTAATGATAAAATTAGTGAATTGATAAAAAATGGTGATCTGCTTCAGTTAAAAAAAGGTTTATATGTTCCTGGAGTCAACTTAAATGTGGCGAGTCCGGAACTTTTCGTGATCGCAAATCATTTGCACGATATTTTTATCCATCAGCGATTTAAGTTGTTCATGCGTACAGACAACATTTTCTTCCGTGCATGAAGGAAAGCCCATAAAGTTTTCCACAAACATAGGGGTAAGCAGAAGGCGAATGTTTTGGTATGTTATTGGTGCCCTTAAAGTATTTTAAAGATGCAATTAAAAGTTAAAGCTAATAGGATCGCTTTCAATTCCTCAGTAGTTTATCAAACAGTTCAATTTTAAATAACGAGCATTAAGGAAAAACTTGAATTTAATATATTTCTAACGTAATGGCAGTGATGTTGTCTTTAAACTTTCATTAGCCCTATGAATGATCACTGCTTCACAAATTCCTTTTATATCTGTTTCAAAAGCGATTCCTGCCATGCTATCGTAAATTACTAATACCCTACCTCTATCAGTAATATCTGTAAGCTTTGTAACACTGTATTTCTGTTTTATTAGTTCCAAAGTAGAAGAAACCCCTATACCTTCCTCCGTTTTAAATTCAGGTGAAGTCACACGGACTTGCTGGATTTTAGCAGCAGGATTGTCTCCTGTGTCTCGAACTGTGTAAATTGACGTTGCATATGATTCTTGATCATGGTTTTTGTACCAGATTGAGACGGATTTTTGCATGGATGCATCGCCAGCATCAGCTTTGCCTAATTTTGCATAAACCTCTTTTGCATCTTGCCCTAGTTTAACTTTGCCAGCAGAGATTCCTGGGAATAATAATTGCTCCTGATTAACGGCAGTCTTTTTATCTGAAGAAATAGCTAGACTACCCTTACCCGATAAATGTTCTTGGGTTGGACTCTCTGCATCACCGCTTGAGCAGGCACTAAGTACAATCGGTACAGAGATAGAAAGAATAACTTTTTTAAATCTTTTCATAATTATCAATTTTGATTGGGGTGGACATTTATCAGCTCCTCACCAAAAAATGTTATCTTTGCGGACCTTTAATTTAAATCCGCTCAATAGGTAATTGTGGTTCATTTGCGTAACTATATATTTCAGTAACCAGGTAAGTAAGCTTATTAAATTACACATCATACTCAAACCCATGTTGTTGTAGGGATATATTAGCTACATCATACTATTAAGTTTTAAATATTTCCCATACCAGCTATCAGTTGATTGAACTACTAATACAATCAATTTGCCAAATTCTGGTAATGACTCTTCATTTTAAAGGGATTACTCCAGCGTAAATTTTGTAACTTATCCGGGAGCTGGTAAACTTTTGCTAGGTTGATTGTTCGTTATGGTAATCGAAATTTACCTCGAAGCTACTCATTCCTGAGCATGGTTATTAATAAGGGTTATTTCTTTATCACTAAACTTAAATGAAATGCGATTAATGCCAGCCTAAGGCAAACAGTTCTCCGTTTTGTGTAGGCAGTACCACTATCATAAGTTATCGCAGTAGGTTTTACGAAAACAACCTTACTGGCTGCGTCTTTTACTTCTCCGCTTCCCTCTACAAAACCTGTCTGGGTTTTTTTGAATATTACCTCACGCACCGAGGTGTCGCCCTCAGCCTGAAAAGTATAATCTCCCTTCAAGATTTCTCCATCAAAACTTCCTTTAAAAGTACCCTTGGAATCATCTTTTTCTGCAAAATTATATATTAAAGATCCTTCTACATCACTTTTATCAACGCTTGTGATTGCAAGTTGGAAAGTATATTTATTCATAGTTGCGAAAAAAAGAACACGCTAATCGGATTTACAGTTTTGCGTACATACTTTCTAGAAGTATCCATTGTAAGGGGATCAACTTAAAAGTAGTCGGTTACGTTGTATTCTCGATCCCAATTATCTGAGCGAATTGCAATCTTATAGAAGAGATTTTTTCTCGTCAGCTATTATTATTTATCAGGCTAGCTTTGCATTCAGCAAATGTGGTTTGTCTACCCTTCTACGGTTTCAGCTGCCTTGCAATTTTTCTTAATAGCACGTGGATGTCAAAGGGCTTGGTTACTTATTCTTCAGCCGTACAAGCACGGGTCATTTATGGCAGATCTGCATGTGCACTCATCATTAGTATAGGGATGTTTTTTGTTGCCTCATCTGATTTTAAGAGTTGACAGACTTCCAGACCATTCCCGTCAGGAAGCATCACATCCAGTATAAACAAGTCTGAACTAGAATCCTTTCTTGAGAAGAAGTCATGTACTTTGCTTTAGGTCAACCTTGTACCCCTCTTCTAAAAGCAGTAACTCTATGATCTCGATAATGCCAGGTTCATCCTCCAGGACGCAAATGTTTTTCCCCATGATAAAAATAAAATTTCGTTTGAATAATCACTGGGAGATATTACCCTTTTTCCTCCTCTAGATCCTTAGCTCCACCCGCCTCATACCTTTTCTCTCCAAGCTCATCTTCGTGGACAATGAGTGAATTCGGCGTAGCGGAGGATGGGTTACTTCCAGTGCCTGATGTCTTTGGAATGGAGACTATTTCATTATCATTCTCTTTAGAGGGCTGGAGAACTTGCTTATTTCCTAAAGCGGCCTGAGCCATTTTCTCTTGGTCCGTTAAGCCCTGTGATTGTTCATTTTTAGTTTCTATGTTAGCCATAACTTCTTGTGTTTGTCTTAGTCAACAATATGAACAATTTAAAGTTTGACATATTTGATGGAAAATGGCTGCCACTTAAAGCACACCCATCAGGAGAGAAAAAGGTTAGTATTTTCAGGTTTGAAAGGATCTGGTGCGAGAATATCAGGATTAAATTATCTGATTTCAAAGAAGCACCTGCGATAGCCGAGTTCGGGGTTTATAATGAAAGGAACTAGGGTTTGTTAATATATTGAACGGAATGATCAGTACGATTATTCCATTTTTTGAGTTCCCCAGGCATGGCAATCGGCTTAAGAGGTAGAGTCCCGTTCTGCCTTGCTTGAATGATTCACGACCGAATGTATCCTTTTAAAACGATGATGATATGCCGATCTCTGGGTATAATAGGCAACCCCAGCAAACCACTTATTGGTGCTTATTTTGAAAATGGTAAGTAGAGATTTCGCCTGTAGGGATCAAGTCATTTCGGAATTTAAGATCAATGCGTTTTGGTCTAGAATGACCATCTTAATAAATTGATAGTAAGTTACGTACGAGCAGGCCAATTTTATGCATTAATATTCATCAATGGATTAGGTTATTGGATTTTAGTATTTTAGTAAGCTATAACTTAATATTTACATTATTTATATTAATCTATAACTTACTTTTATGTTGACAATATTAAGTTATAGCTTTTATTTGCTTTAAATATAATAAGGTATATTAATGTGCATATCGATCTGATGATAATAATTCATAAATAAGCTCATTTAGAAAATTTTTGAGATTAGATACTTTTCATAATTTTTGTCTGATGAAAATTGAATCTGTTGCACCAATTTTCAATTATTTTAAATTTCTCGATTAATAGGTGTTATGAGAATTGCTTTTGGCGAGAAGGGTCATTTGCTATAAATTTATCCACTCAGATGGCAACATTGGGTGACACCGCGATTTCTGGTTTTAGGAAGCACGTTTTCATTGATCCTGTAGAGAAATTACAAGCAAAAATTGCCTATCCGGCTAAAGAGGCTGGTCCAAGAGGTTACAGGAAGATTAATCCAAAGGTTCTGTTGAAGAAAACAGGTTTTTCTAAGCGAAAATTGATAGCGGAAGCGGCATTAGTTCTGCTGTCGATTACACTCAATAAAAAAGAAAAGACGGATCCTTTAATCGGCTCATTAATAAAACCATTTTACCCCACCAACCAAAGGTAATCCTTAGATGAGTTGGTGATTTAGCCAGGTTATTTTAACACGATTCTTGTGATCATCATATGACCTGCCTGGCACCAGTTAAAAGTTTTGCAAATAAACTATTGAATCCTGAGTTTTGTAAATTAAAAAAGGGTTTTCGAATTTTCGAAGACCCCTTTTGATGTACACCATAAAAGTTTACATTTTACTCATCGTATCTTTCATCATCGTGTCCTTCATCATGGTATCCTTCATCATGGTGTCAGTCATTGAAGAGTTGGTCATTGTAGAATCTGTACCGTCAGCTTTTTTTTCTGAACAGGCAACTACCGATAAAGACAAGGCTAAAGCTAAAAAGCCTAATTTGAATGCATTTTTCATATTGTTTTGTTTTAAGTTGTGGACTAATCCCTTATTAATACCTTACGTTAAAAATGGTAACCCATTAATAGTTAGCTGACTGACTTTTATTCCGGTAGGGAGTTCGAAAGTTATTTCTGGCTCGCTTTCAACACCAATTGCCCCACCGTGCTTTTTGATGATCTCGGCACAGATATACAGGCCTAGACCAAGACCAGAATAAGTCTTGCCCGAGTGGCTTGCCCGCCATTAGCTGGCAAAATGGAAATATGGCTCGCTGATTGCTGGCCCTTCAGGCGCATGCATATTTCCTGACCTTCATTTGCCCCCAATTGATACCCGTACATTTAGTTGGAATAAGTCTGGGGATATCGAACTCAAGTCGAGAGTTTCAGCCCCGTTCTGGGATGCAAATACCTGATAGCACTCAGCGAGAAAGATCATTTCGAGGATTTCCAGTATCTTAACGTCATCCTTGATGATCAGAAAGTTTGCCAGGGAACTTATTTTGCTTAGAGTCTAAGTTAGAAATTATGGCTCCCCGATTTCTAAAAGGCTTAAGAAATATAAATAGGTTAAATTTTGCTTGTTTAAGCTGTCGAGAAATATATTGTGTTATCTTACCTGGTGGCTTTATTGGCGTTAGGAAAATTGGGCTCCTGGTTAAAGATGCTCTAATAAACATTATAAGAAGGCAGTTCTAGATACCAAATACAAGCTCTTCCAGGCCCAGTTGCTACGGCCGTTATCTGAACACTCAAATCTTGAGGGGGCCTGAACGTTTTCTCCTTCGCTTGTAATAGTTTCCATAGTGCGGGTTTTTATCAAAATTCAGGATGCAGAAAGAAGCCCGAATGAGCATCTTAGCAGAAGAACTGCCTGCCTAATCCTGGTTTTTACTGTTCCTATGGGCAGTTTTAAAAGTTCCGGAATCTCCTGATGGGTGTAGCCTTTGTAATAACAGAGCTCTAATAGCCTTAAAGATAAAATAATACATTTCTTATTTTCACAGAAATGCGGGGCTTTTTATTTGTGACCTACTCCAATTTACGATGATTATATTTGGAGGAACTTTCACAATTCTTAGCATGAGGCTAGCGTATATCGATCTTATTACAGCAGGTGAACTGCACCTGATCGCACATGAACCTAATTTCGACAGGTTGTTTTTTCAACGCGATCGTAAGGACATGTTTTTGACTATCGCTCTGAATAACGGGCCGAAACAGCATGTGACAATAGATGGCATAAGCCATGAATTTCCCGCTAACACGATCCTTCCACTAATGGTTAATCAAAGCTTTAGTTTTACCAATCCGGAACAGATCATTGCCTGGCAATATAATAGGAACTTTTACTGCATCGTAGACCATGACAGGGAAGTGAGTTGCGTAGGATTTTTATTTTATGGTTCCACAGAAATAATGTTCATTACCTTAGATGCTAAGCAGCAAAAGAAAATAAACCTGTTGATTGAGGTATTTATTGATGAATTCGGTGACAGGGATACCATACAGCGTGATATGCTGCAGATGATGCTCAAGCGGCTCATTATCATTATAACCCGGCTTGCAAAACAACAATATTTAAAAGACCCGTTATTGAATGAGGATAAGCTGGATATCGTGCGGAAATTTAATTTGATGGTTGAAAATTACTACAGAAAGCAGCACACAGTCCAGTTTTATGCCAATCAGCTCAATAGATCACCAAAGACCCTGGCCAACACCTTCGCCCTCTACAACGATAAATCACCGCTCATGGTTATACAGGATAGGATTATTCTTGAAGCCAAGCGTTTGCTGATGTATACTGATAAGTCTTCAAAGGAAATCTCTTATCTCTTAGGATATGAGGATGCAGCATATTTCAGCAATTTTTTCAAAAAGCAGGTCGGCACCTCGCCATCTTCATTTCGTAATGCAATCTCTCCTTTGCTTTCTCCAAAGTGATAAATGATTGCCTGCCATGAGATTTTTTTGTTCACAAAAGGGTGTTATAGCTAGTGTTATTGAAATGCCACAACGGATACTTGCGATTTGATAATTTAATGATGCCTGAACACGGGAATTTTTAAGAAGGACTCGTTTGTGTTGTCTATTTCGAGGTATTGTCAGCCTGGATTTGCAATTTTCTCGTAACCTTTCTTAGTTGTCCACAAATTTATATTGTAATGTTTGATCAAACGGGCATTATATCAATCCAAGTTTTATTTGGTAGATAGATTCGCTAGAAGAAGAATGCTGACAGATTTTACATGCACTCGGGAATTTTCTCTATTCACCGGTTTTGTTATTTGCTGCAACTTTGTACTGTTGAAACAAATCAACGTCAATTAAGATATTAATATGAAAAATTTCCCAATTCCAACCAAAGAACAAGTATCTCTGGCCAATCAGTCTATTTTTGAAAACCTGAACGGCATGGTAGGTTTTGTGCCAAACTTATATGCCATTTTCGCTCATGCTGAAAATGCATTAGGTGATTATCTGGCACTTCAAAACCGGAAAACATCTCTTAGGGCCAAAGAGCGAGAAGTAATCAATTTGGTGGTTAGCCAGGTAAACAATTGTTCATACTGCCTTAGCGCTCACACCCAGTTTGCCAAAATGAATGGATTTACAGATGAACAGATTCTTGAAATCCGTAAAGCACACATCACCTTCGACACTAAATTGGATGCCCTGGCTAAACTCGTAAAGGACGCTACAGAAAATCGCGGACACATAGCCTCGAAAGTTTTGGAAAACTTCTTTGCTGCCGGTTATTCCAATGCAGGCTTAATTGATGTGACAATGGTGATCGGCGATAAGATAATTACCAACTACCTGCATGCAATGACAGATATTCCAATTGACTGGCCCTTAGCACCAGCTTTGTAATAACTGATAGACAAAAAGAGGGTAGCGGGGACACCCGCTACCAATTCTAAAACAAAATCATAAACCGACAATCCTCTACACGATTAACCACAATATTATAAATGAGAATATTCATTTTTTAATTAGAATGATTCGCCGTGTTTTTAAGCACAGGGAGGTTTTTCGATAAACTACTGTATCAAGGATGCTAAAGCACTTTCCCTTTTGGAACTATATAAAAATGTTCCCTCCTTAAAAAATGCTTACCCATAATATTGCTCCCTGATTTCAAAGTAGGTTCTGATGCTTGGGAGAATATTTTAAATTTAGAAGAAGGTATATTGCCCAGATTTATTTTCTCGCGACTTTTGGAGCCAGGGTCAAAAACATTCTTTTGCCTTCGAGTTTTGGTAGTAATTCAACTTTACCTACCTCTTCCAGACTTTGTGCAAATTTCAAAAGCAGAATTTCGCCCTGATCTTTATATACTATAGAGCGGCCCTTGAAGTGAACAAAGGCGCGGACCTTTTCCCCACTTTCCAGAAATGAAACTGCGTGTTTGAGTTTAAACTGGAAATCGTGATCATCGGTATTTGGGCCGAAACGAATATCTTTGATTATGGTTTGCTTGGCCTTACTTTTAATCTCCTTTTGCTTTTTTTTCTGTTCGTACAGAAATTTGCTATAGTCGATGATGCGGCAAACGGGTGGGAGGGCGTTCGGAGAAATTTCAACCAGATCTAAACCCAATTCTTCAGCCATTTTGAGTGCCTCTGTGAGCGGGTAAATATTGGTTTCAACATTTTCTCCGGTCAGGCGAACCTCCGCAGAGGTGATAAACTCATTTATTTTATGTTCCGCTTCTTTTTTTCTGAAGGGCAAGCGTGGTCCCCTGTAAAATCCTGCTTTTTTTAATGCCAAATTTGAAAAGTTTTAATGAAAAATTCTATTACTTAGAACCATGAATCTAGATGATATCTATAAAATAACGTTTTGCGGGGGAAAATCCAAAACAATTGTGAAATTATGATACTATAATTATGCTTAAGCTTCGCTTTTTCAAATTAGGTTTTAGCCAACTGTTTTCGAAAACCTGAGTCTGATTCCATTCCTTTTTCTAGTTCGCTATAATGTTGTATATCGTCTTATCTTCAATTCTTATCGCCTCAAAAGTGATGAGTATAAAACCAGATACAAGAAGTACCAATGCTAAAAAACGCAATATTCTTTCTGTGCTTTTGGTATTTACCATCCTGTCTGAGCAAGTAAACTCATTGATTCCAATTAGTCCTTTTCGTTTGTTTCTTCGCCAGATTGCGAAGATGAAAATAAAGGTTCCGAAAATCAGTGCTAAGATACCGCTGACCAAGGGCATTGTGGTAAAATTAAAGGTTTCCTGTGTTTCTATCATATAAAATAGACCAATGGGAAGCTAAAAAGTTTAAAAATATATTTTTTGGCATTTATGTTGGAGGTTTACTTGAATACGCCCCCTCAGTTTCTAAAATGCTTTTTTTATGTTGTCTCAAAGCTCTTTTTCTCAAAAAAGTGTTTAGTTTTACTTCTGTTAAAGTAATGTACCTGAATTTTATACCGTAATTTATAGCGCTTAACAATGGTAGTCTGGTGGCAAACTCCGCACAGCTTTCCGCCTTTTACAACTATCAAGGTCGGATTATCAAAGCTTACCAGGAAGTCTCTGTCCAGCTTTCGGCCATAGAAAATTATAAACAGGCGTACCGCTTTAAATCAAATGAGGTAGAAGAACTAAAGAAGGCGGTTTCAACAGCAAACGACTTGTATCTATCTGGATATGCGAGTTATCTCGAGGTCATTGTTGCCCAGCGTAGTGTGCTTGATGCAGAAATGCAGCAGGTTGATTTAAAGCAGAAATCCTACTCCTCACTGATCAACCTTTTCTGCGCCATGGGGGATAAAATTATTCGCTCTTAAACAAAAATACATTGCCCTGGGACTGCTATTGGTGAGATCTCAGGGTTTTTCATGGGGCTCAAACGCTCTTTTTTTACAATGCCATTGCAAGGGCTATTCTCACACCATAGAACGATGTGGATTCGCCGTTTCTGATCCAGCTTTCGTACCGCAGACCCAGGTCGGCGCTAAAGCGATCATTTATAGGGATGCAGGCGCCCAGGGCGGGGGAGTAAGTAAAGGCCTGGTAGGGATTTTCGCCAAGGGTGAATGCAGATCCACCTAAAGCCTCAGCATAATAGATTCCTCCAAAATAATACCTTAGACCAGCCTTTAACGGTATAACGCCGCTTATGTGGGTATCCTCGCCATAATTTTCCAGACGCGCCCGCACATCTTTCCTGTATTGAAAATGCATGTAACCCAGATAACCAACAGCATTGAGATTTCCCTTAAGGTTGTATTCACCGACTAAAGAGCCACCGTAACCCCGCCGGTATGTTTTTGCTGATATCCCTGTTGGAAAGGCTAAGGCCCCACCGATAGAGATTTTGGTTTTTGCACCCATTTGCTGGCCCGAGACATTTAACTTCGAACTGATCAGAGTTAGTAACAAGGCAGCCTTGATTAAATTCTGGAACTTTAGATATCTGTTAAACCGACTATACATTTTATCTATAATTTTTAGGAATTTTACGCAGATGTTTAATTGTTCCTAACCTCGAAAGCGCCATAGGAAAGCATTCCGGCATCATGGCTGATACTCACCTTTAATTCAAGTCGTTCAATGATTGCTGTTGCCTGGGCCAGACTCTGGTGAATATCCTTCATTCCACGTACTTCTATTCCATACTCCATCACTTTATATTTGGCAGGTTCAAATTTGTCTATGAATAATTTCATGTCCTCACTTATGCCGTTTTGCTCATCTTGCATGATTAATTTTTTTAATGATACCCTTTTATGCAAAGAAATAAATTTGATATTGTTTTTACCGCATAGTCCTTGTAAAGTTTTTGAAAGGGTAGTGTACAGCAGAATTTCCGAATATCCTCAGCCCATTCCCCATCCCTCCATTCAATACTAGGCAATTTTTTGCTTCCTTTAAAAACCCAGCCTTTTGGCAACCTTTCCGATGCTCAGGCCCTGCACCAGGATCGAAAAGACAACAATGATGTAGGTGATTAGAACGAACTGTTCGCGGTACATCGCAGGGCTCAGCGAAAGTGCCAGGGCCACAGAAATTCCGCCCCTTAGCCCACCCCAGGTCATTATGGTGACGGCATGTTTTTCGAATTTTATTTTAAATCGCATCAATGAAACCGGGATGATCACTGAAATCCACCTGGCCAGTAGCACGATAGCGATGCTTATCATTCCGATCCAGAACACCGTTGATTCTATTTTGATGATCAGCATCTCCACGCCGATGAAAAGGAACAATACCGCGTTAAGGATCTCATCGATCATTTCCCAGAACTTGCCCAGATAGTCCCTGGTCAGATCCGACATGCCCTCCCGCCTGGATTTATTGCCGGTAAAAATCCCTGCAATAACCATCGCAAGTGGTCCCGATATATGAAGCCTGCCTGCCAGAAAATATCCTCCAGTCACGATGGCCAGGGTGATGAGCACCTCGACCTTGTAGTCATCAATGCTTCGCAAAGCCAGAAAGCCGATATAACCAAGCAGCAGGCCAAAAAACAGTCCGCCCAGTGCTTCTATCAAAAAAAGCTTACCTATCGAGATGATGGAAAAATCCCCTGTTGCTGAACGCGCGATTTCTGCAAGGCTCACAAATACAACTACTGCCACACCATCATTAAATAATGACTCGCCGGAAATTTTAAGCTCCAAACTTGCTGGAATATTTGCTTTTTTGAGGATACCCAGAACGGCAATGGGATCGGTAGGGGAAATTAGCGCCCCAAATAGCAAACAGTATATCAATGGGATCGGCATATTAAACCAGCCAAAAAGGAAATATACCAATATCCCAACTACAAATGTAGAAATAAGAATTCCTACCGTGGCAAGGATAAGGACAGGCAGGCGTTCAGCCCTAAGCTTGCTGGCATCAATATGTATCGCTCCGGCAAAAAGTAGAAAGCTCAGCATGAAGTTCATCAGCACATCCTGAAAATCTACCGAGGTGGCAAGCGTAATGGCTTTCTCGGAAAGCAGTGAAGTGGAACTCCCAAGGCTTACCAGCAGGATGGAGGAAATCAGCGAGAGTGCCATAATTCCAATCGTTGGCGGCCATTTGATAAAACGGTGGTTGATATAAGCAAAGATTGCTGCAAGTACTATGGTTATGGCTATAATTTCCTGGGTGTTCATCTGAAATATCTTTTATGTTTTAACTTCTGAATTTGATAAAACTTAGCTTTTTGTTCCTTTTTTATTCTCTTCCCTTTCAGTACGAAACCGTGGCGCAAGGTAATCGCCTGGAAGGTAATCCTTTGGGATGGTACTCGAGTTACGCTCCCGCAGTGTCTTATCTTGAGGAGACATAATTTCTACGCCCCCACGGTTAAACTCATCCTGAATATTGGCACGAAGCGAAGAATAGCTTCGCATCCGTACTGATCCTGACGGAGTAACATCAGTTCTTTAATTTGGTATAGATTCTTTCTCAAGGTGCGGGCAGAGGATGACCCCATCATTCTGCAGGAGCATCTTGCTGTATGTCTTTCAGCGAAACGCCGCCCTTAATTCCAAAATCAAGGGTTCTGATCGGAAAGGGGATCATGATATGATTTGCATCATATACTTTTTTGATTCTAATGATACATTGGCTCTGGACTTCCAGAAAATTGACGTTTTCATGGATATTGATCCATAGCCTGATCACATAATTAACAGAGCTGTCACCAAACTCAGTGTAGAACATGGTCACCTCTTCCTCCTCAACCAGCCCTTCTATATCCTTTACCGCTTCAATGGTCAGCGTTTTAACGCGCTCAAGGTCCTCCCCATAGGAGATTCCTACTTTCAGGTCTACACGTCGTTTTCCCAACAGCGTGTAATTTTCTATCGGGTTCTGAAAAACATCCTTGTTTGGAATAATTACCATTTGTCCCTGGTAGGTCCTGATGACGGTATCCCTGAGGTTGATCTCTTCTACCTTTCCCATATAATCCTTGATCTTGACAATGTCCCCAACATATAAGGGTTTTCTCACGGAAAGAAAAATACCAGAAATAAAATTTGATGCGATATCCTGAAAGGCAAATGCAAGGGCAAGTCCGATGATTCCAGCCCCGGCTAAAATGGAGGTCACAGCCTTATCTAACTGCAGGACGCTAAGGGCCACGAATATTACAATCCCTAGCAAAAAGATATAAATCAGAGAACTGAACAGGTTGTCCAGCGCCTCATTGTGTATAAATCTTCTTAAAACCCTTCTCAAAAGGTTTCGCAGATACTTAGCGGCATAGAACCCCAAGACCAGAATAAGGGCTGCAAGGGCAATGTTTGGTAAAATTCTAATGAACTCTTTGGCCCAGAGGCTGAGTTTATCCAAAATTAATTGATAAGCGTGTTCGATTTTCATAAATCTGCAATTACATGATAAGTCTGACTCCACCGAGTTCAGATACGTGGTATGGGAATTTATTTCCAGGTGCTCCTATAAACATAAAATTCTTCGGTATTCCCCATTCCTGAGACAGCCGCTCGATAAGTTCGGGACCAAACTCTCCTTCAATTTCTACAAAATCGATATCAATCTCGGGATAGGCACGGTCCAAAACGCGGATATCCGACTTCAGGTTTTCATTATCGCTATCGCTATTGGCGATATGGACGATCTTCAAATTCTTGGTCGCCTCATTTTCCTCTACATAGATCATCACCCTGTTCAGTACCGCAACGTTGTCTCCCCGGGTAAAAAATACCAGCTCCTGTGCGTTAATCTTTATTAGCGCGCGGTGAAGCCTGATATTATCCAGTACCAGCCTTTTATAAGATTTGTCCAGATGGCGCATCGAATACAGGGTCCACTTGATAATCTGGGCCCTTTTGAGCATTACAATGATGAACAGCATTGCTGGAATCAGGTATTGCAGAAACACATAAAATGCATGGGCATTCAGTAGCAGATTGCCAAAGAAAGCTGCAAGGATGAAGGATACCGCGACAATTACCGATAGTATTGTGGCCCTTTCAGGACGAGGAAGCCGGTTCCTTTTGATTTTTAACATCAGGTTGCCCATACCAAAAAGTGCCATTACCAGCAGGAAGGAAAAGGTGTAGACTCCTGCGAGATTGACCAGATTGCCCCGTGTAACTAGTAATATAGAAAGGCAAAGAATAAAAAAGCCAATCACAATCCGGTAATTTACTCCTCTACGGTTCTTCGCCAGGAAGAAGTTGGGAAGGATCCTGTCCAGGGCTATACGTTCGGCAAGTCCCGTAACGCCCACATAGGAGGTCAACACTGCTCCGCTTAGGACCAAAACAGCATCAATGGAAATCAGGTAAGCGAGCCATTTACCGCCAGCAGTTTCTCCCATAAAGGAAAGGAGTGACTCTTTATGATTATCAATACCGCCAAGGGGAATAATGCTCAGCGCCAGAAGTGCAATGGCAGGGTTGAAAAAACTTACAACCCTCCACATGTTTCTTAGTGTTTTCGGGAAAACGCCCGGCTTTTGTTCCTCAACAAAGTTTGCAGAACTTTCAAATCCCGATATACCAAGCATGGCAGCGGAAAAGCCAAAAAATAATGCGGCCATGATGCCACCTGAACGGACAGGGACTTGCCAGTTTTGCTCGAATACCGCTACGCCATGATGGATTACAAACCAGCCACCTGCCAGAATCAGCAAGGTGAGCGAAGCAATGTGCGTGATAAATATTATTACAGCCACAACAGCCGATTCGCCGATGCCGATTATGGCCAGCATCATAAAAATTAATAAAAGAAGTATGGTCGCCGGAATCAAGGGAAGTACATGAACAATATCCCTGAAATAGTGCATACCCTCGTATGCCGAGATCACGGCGGTAGCCATATATGATAAAATTGTCAGACATGCAGCGAAAGATGCGGTGGATTTAGAGGTGGTATTAAGCAGTACATTGTACGCGCCACCGTTTAAGGGAAGCGCACCTACAACCTCACCGTAAATCTTTCTGAAAAGGTAAAGCACCAGGCCCACTACGATCAGCGAAATCCAGGCATATTGACCAGCATATGTAATAGTCAGCGCGGCGACATAAAGACAGGAAGAGCTGATATCATTACCGCAGATAGCAGTCGCCTGAAGCTCACTCAATTTAAAGGATGGTTTGTGTAAAGATGTGTCCATTAATCTATTGTTTAAACTAATTTTATTAATTCATTCTGTGGGATCCCTGCATTATAATTATCTTGAATCAATTTAAGCACTGCGATGGTTTTTAGATGTAATTTTTTAATTTATCTATTTTCTCTTTTGTAATTGCCTTATCAATCACTGGTATAAATTGCCTTTAATGAATCGACTTTTAGCCGGCTCTTAAGCCACGAACGGATCTTCACCTGATTGCTGGCGCTTGGCATCCTGGAGACCTCGGCGCTGAAAAGGGTTAGGGTATCCCTTTTTTGGGTATCCATCCTGCTAACTACTGTATTGGCAAGAGAATAGCTTTTGATCTCCGGAAACAGGGCAATCAGCTCTGATCTGATCTCGGGCAGGGGCTGGGCAAGCTTATCGGGCTTTACTTTGCTAGCAGGCTGGTTCTCTTTTTTGAAGACATCTTCCATTATACTGGCCTTAATCTGTGAAAAATCAATTTCCTGCCTGGCATTAAGTCCCTGCCTTATCCGCAAAGTAGTTCCCTCCAGCTTGTATTTTTTTAGATTACCTTTTATAGCGTTTACTTTGGTTTGGGGGAGTTCGTCCCCGATCAGCAGCAGGTCGATCTCTTTTTCTCCTTTAGCGTAACGAAGGTTCCTGTTGATCACCTGGCTGGTTTTAAAGTTGAACTGCTCACGAATGAAACTCTGTGCATTGTTTTCAAAAATGCTTTTCTGTACAATATCGTAGGCAAGGTATATGCTGGGGATGACGGTGACCAGTACGCTGATAAGAATGTATCTCGATACCTTTTTTTCTACCCCCGGATCCTCGAAATGTTTTTTGTCGAACTTTAAAAATCTTACGATAAGATAGGTCGAGATACAGATAAAAAGACTATTGATAAAGAACAAATACAACGCGCCGAAGAAAAAAGGCCAGATGCCCATAGCCAGCCCATAGCCTGCGGTACAAAGTGGTGGCATTAGTGCGGTCGCAATGGCTACGCCGGGGATAACATTACTCTTGTCCCTCCTGGTGGCGGCTATGATCCCCGCCAGCCCTCCGGTAAAAGCTATAAATACATCCCAAATGGATGGAGTGGTTCTGGCGAGAAGTTCGCTCTGGGCTTCATGAAGTGGGGTAATATAGAAATATATGGTCGAGGTGGCTATACTGATGAAGGTCGCAATCATCAGGTTTCTTCCACCTCTTTTAACAAGCTCGAAATCGTTTGTGCCGATACCAAGTCCTATTCCCATGATCGGTCCCATTAGTGGAGAAATCAGCATCGCGCCGATGATTACTGCGGTGGAGTTTACATTCAGCCCAACTGATGCAATAATGATGGCAAAAATGAGCGTCCAAAGTGGGCCACCCACAAATACAGAATTTCTGGAGATTGAATCCACTAACTCCTCTTCATTTGCCTTACCCAGATTCAGATTGAAGCGCCTGGAGAAGAATGTTCGAAGTGCGCCTGGCACATTTTCTTTTTTGTCTTGCATGTATCCTTGCCTGAGCGTTATTGTTTTAATTTTTTTCTTGTACCCATTTTTCCTGGTTACAAATTTTTTCTTCCGGCTTAGTCTGAAATTGCAATTTGCTATACAGATGGGAAACAATCCGGCACATTCTAAACATTTGCCTGGCTAAACTGTTTGAAAAGCAAAGATTTTAACATAAAAAGGAGTACCATGAAGACCAGCAGCTACAAAACCTTTGGGCTAATGCTTAGCCTTTCTTTTTTCATCATGTATAGTGTGATGTTTTTAAACGTTGATGATGTCAGCCACATTTATCTGAGCATCACACGCACCTATATGACTTTGCTCATGATCGCGCCGATGGCAGTGCTCATGCTATCACTAATGCCCATGATGTACAAGAACAGAGGGCTCAACAGGATTATCTACTTCTCTGCGGTTGCCATATTTATTTTAAGCCTTTGGATGCTCCGGGCCCAGGCAGTGGTAAGCGATTCACAGTATATGCGGGCGATGATTCCCCATCATTCCTCTGCTATTTTGACCAGCAGTCATGCTGATATAACGGATCCTGAACTTAAAAAGCTCTCTTTATCCATCATCGCTTCACAGGAAAGGGAAATTCAGCAGATGCAAGCCATACTCAAAAGGCTGCACCAAGAAACAGCAGGAACAAATAAAAAAGATTAGTTTTAATTCTAAATGAAACTCAGCAAGATGATTGCTCCCCAGATCAGGACAAATATACCTCAGATATAAATTACTGACCTGTACTGCTTGATTTTCTTTTTGATCACCCTGGCGTAGATGAGCCAGGTGATGTAGAGAACATAAAAGCGCTGGTGAGGATGATCTTTACCGCTCACTCTAAAAAACTGAGGTATCGAAACTGGAAAGCACCAAGTTTAGCTATGGGTATGCCCTGAATAAACTTACCTTTGGCATTCCGGAAAAAGAATACCATGAATCAAGTTAAGAAAACCCCAATAGAGAAGATTATTGCCCCTGTCAGCAGATTTATTCACCTGGAATATACCAGTGGAATCATCCTTTTGATGAGTGTGATGGTAGCCATTCTATGGGCCAACTCATCCTTTGGTGAATCCTATCACCACTTATGGGAAATCGATTTTTCGATCGCTTTTGGAAAGCATGTGCTCAGTAAGCCGCTTCATATCTGGATCAATGACGGACTGATGTCACTATTCTTTTTTGTTATTGGCCTGGAACTCAAACGCGAGTTTATGGATGGGGAGCTTTCTTCGTTAAAAAAGGCGGCCATGCCTATGGGCGCCGCGTTAGGGGGAATGCTTTTTCCCGCCCTGATTTATACGCTGTTAAATATCAATTCGCCTACCACCCACGGCTGGGGCATACCGATGGCAACCGACATTGCCTTTGCGCTTGCGCTGCTTTCCATGGCGGGAAACATTCCCACCTCGGTAAAGGTTTTCCTGTCCGCACTTGCTGTGGCGGATGATCTCGGAGCGGTAATGGTCATTGCATTTTTTTATACCGATCACGTGAATTTTGCTGCCCTTGGCATCGCTGGAATATTTCTTTTGGCACTCATCATTGGCAATAAGATGGGCGTGAGGAACAGCGCTTTTTATCTGCTGATCGGGATCTGTGTATGGATAGGCTTCCTGCTTTCTGGCGTTCACGCCACTATTGCAGGGGTTTTGGTAGCCTTTACCATTCCGGCAATGACCAGGATTGATGAAAATGTATATTCAGACAACCTGAGAAAACTTTCCTATGAATTTGAAAAGGAGATCCCAAGTAACAGTACGCTCACAACGCCCGAGCAGCACCGCACCATTCAACACGTTAAGAGCCTCAGCCTGGCTGCGGAGACCCCACTACAGAAGATCGAGCACGCGCTGCATCCATGGGTGGCTTTTCTCATTATGCCTTTGTTTGCCCTTTCCAACTCGGGCATTTTAATCGGTTCAGATTTTTTTACTTCGGTCATTAATCCAGTCACCCTTGGCGTTGCCTCTGGGCTTATCATCGGAAAATTTATCGGGATTCTGCTCTTTACATGGATAATGGTGAGGACAGGGATCGGCGCTCTTCCTGCCCAGGCCACATGGAAACATATCATGGGCATTGCCCTACTGGCAGGGGTAGGCTTTACCATGTCTTTGTTTATTAGCGGACTTGCATTTAAAGAGCCTGATTTTGTACAGCAGGCCAAATATGGAATACTGATTGCCTCTGTTTTGGCTGGGCTTGGCGGATACCTTTTCTTAAGACGCCTTGGAAGGTAATGATGAGCTTTTCTTGCCTGGTACCATATTAATATATCGGACTTATCAATTGATCCGCTCTTTATATATTTTTAGCTTTTTGGAAAGGTGCTTGCGCGCTTCATGGATTCGTGTCTTCACTGTTCCTATGGGTATATTAAGCTCTTCGGCAATTTCGTTGTATTTATATCCCTCAACATATCTTATAAAGGGAATAGAAAAATATTGTGGCAGAGTTGCCAATGCCCCTTTTATATCCCCCATAACAAAGTCCCCGTCTGCGCTGTTAGAAGTTGCGCTGTAGGAAAGGTGCTCATAGGTAACCGTTTCAGTCTGTGTGATCATTTGCCTGCTCTTAACTTCTTTCCTGTAAGTATTTATGAACGTATTGCGCATAATCGTAAAGAGCCAGCTTTTTAAATTAGTGTCCTCTTCGAACTGGTCAAAGTGTATGATAGCTTTCAGCAAAGTATCCTGCATCAGGTCATTCGCATCATCAGTGTCCTGCGTGAATTTCATTGCAAAGTTGCGCATGGCATATTCATATTTTGCAATTGTTTTAGTAAACTGGTCGACTGTCATAGGGTGGAATGTTTGTTTTTTGTTGACAACAATAATGCTTCCATAAAGCAAGACTCTCTGTAACTTTTGTATTGAGGGTTGGCAAAAAGGTGATAAAGGCGGTCAGGGGCGAGAATAAAAAATAATCATCGATTTGATTATGTTTAATCCCATCGTAATTTCTGAGGCAGAATAGGGAGATGGATTCATTACTGGACACGGTTAAGCTAATAGAGGGTATGAGAATACAGATTCAATAAAAAACGCCCGAAGACTAGGCTAACGATATCTGGTTCTGTAATTTTATCTTAAGGATATCCTCAACCAAAAATTCACAAAGTTACTCTTGATCTGTTATTGCTGATTACCAGCTATTACCATTTTTGTGACGCCGGGATTTTTATCTGGATCATTTGAAAGTCAATGATAACCCCAGCTGTATCATCTCTCAAAGTTATTGTTAACCTAGTCAATTAGCTGATTGATCCTTCTGCGTGATATATCGGCCGATATGTATGCAAATCAATACTGACTGCTTTTTTTTAATTCCTTGCAATTCGTTGTAATTCGACTTATTACGCAATTCCTTGGTGATAAATTTTAAGTTGCGCCAGCTGCATTCTCTCATTATTTGAAGTAACTCATTACCAGTTGGTCATGATAAATGGCATGTGTTTGCATCTAAAGTACCTTTGATTGATAACATACTTTTTTTGATTTCTAATCAGATCCGGATTATTTTTTATTTCTTGGAAAGAATAATACTCATTCGGCCATCTCGCTCCATATATATACAATCAATGTTATCTAGGTCATCGCTATGCATTACCTGTCGTACCTGTTCGAGTATTTCTGGTTTTCCAATCAATCCTTTTTTTAAGTTTTCGTTATGGAATTTACCATGCTGGTAGAGTATGATCTTCTTGCCAGAAATCCACTCGCCCAAAATTGGCTTTACACTCGTGAGCCAGGCCAAGAGCCTGTGTATGATAACGATCAGGGTGCTTGAAGCCAGCACTGGTAAAAAAGGAGATGCTCCAACAACGGCCCTGCTGAGTAATGCACCCAATAAAATCACAATAATATTGTCTAAGGGACTTCTCAAGGCGAATGAGCGTCTACCGGAAATGCGAATTAACAAATAAGCCAACAGGAATACGATTGCTGCCCGGCTACACATTCCTAAACAGGAAAGTTGCGTATTGGTTTCTAATAATAATTTGCCCCAGTTCATAACTTAATGTGATTAATCTCTCTTCAGCTTTTAACATTCTTGGTTCTTGTTGGTTTGTTTCTATTCACATTTTTCGTAACAGAGATTGGTTTTACTCCTTTTTGTTTTTCAGATGATGTTTAAACAGCAAGATAAATTCTAAAAGATGGAACAAAAAAAATGCTAAAGCGCAATATCTAAAGCCATCTTTTCCAAAGCAGAATCCGCAATCGGCCAATCTTCTTATTGATTACTTTGATAGTTTGAAGATGAAGATGCAAAAGCAATCGCCAGGCGTTTCTCTGGTTTAAGACCTTTATAATGTACTAACTTTCATTGTGCGTACAAGGATTTCTTTCTGATTCAATTCCTTTTCAAGCGCTGATTTCAGCGCTGACCAGAAAGGAATATCAAGAATGTCAGCCATCGTTTCGATAATCATCGACTGATCAAATTCCGCTCGGCCTGCATCTTTCCAGATCCCCTTGACAGGATTGTGCGAATAGATGCTCGTTCCTCCGAATTCCTCGGTCAAAGTTTTTTGCAACCTTTCCAGGGTCAATTTAAAGGCAGCCTTAGAGGTGAGGGGCAAAAATATCTGGACTAGGAAATTCTTTTGGTTGTTTTTTTTCTTTCCTTCCTCGATAATTTTAAAGGCTGCTAGGGGACCGCCCACTTTCTTGATCTTAAACTCTTTCCCTGCAAGACGGTTATAGCCGACAAAGAAATGTTCCATCTCAGCTATAAGTTCCTTGCCGAGATCGGCTATCGTTCTGGTCCCTTTAAACATATCGGAAATCTCAGGAACCGCTATCATTCTGTCATTTTCCATCTCCTCTCCGTTCTTTTCCCGTTGAGAGGCCCTGAATACCCCGATGATTCTGCAATCCAGTGCGCAACCCGTGAAACTTTCAAATTCTGAGACCACCATAACATCCAGGGGATCGCCGTCCTCACCCAAGGTGCCAGGAAGATAACCAAAGTCAAACGGAAAGACCAGTCCTGCTGGCATAACTTTACTGAGCAGAAAAACATCCTGCATGGGTTGATAGTCAAATTTCTGGCTGCTGCCCTTAGGCGTTTCAACGATTACCCTGAACAACTCATCCTGCTTTTTCATCTCGATACTTTTTTAGTTGAATGATTAGGTTGATTTTCGAATGCTGCTTAGTCGATATTACTGTTGATCTGCTAAGTCTCGGAACAGACACATTTCTGAAAATAGCTGCGTTGCTTTCACTCATCGGCCCATCTTTCGGTATAGACATTTTCAGTCTCTTTTTTCCTGTTATTTTCCGTTCGGTCTGGAAGCCCAACATTTTGTGGTATTCCCCTGCTCTGGCGTTGTTGGTAACTCACCTCTTTGATAATTTTATATCATGAAAAATTGCTTGCCCCAGGGGAACTGGAATGGACGGATATGCGACCAATTGTATGGCATGGCGGTTTGTCGGGTGATGCCATCTTTGGACATAAGCACAATTGTCATGTTTTTTTATTTATTAGCTGATACTCTTTGTGCCGGTATCCACGTGTAACTAATCAGATCTGCAGCTCGATGAATATGTCGTCACTGCTTTCTTGCTCGAAAATTGAGAGTACCTTTTCCAAAACAAGTTGTTTTAGCGCAAGTTTCAGATCATCCAATTCCATTCCTACATCCTTTGAAGCCTGCGCTAGGCTGAACATTCCCCTGGTAGAATCCTTAAGTTCTTCCGTCAGATATTTTCTGACTACTTCTTTGTTGCTCATAGTGCTCATATGTATTTTATCCGATACCTATAATTTTTATGCTCTCACTGATAACCAGTTAACTACTTACCTTTTTTCCACAGATTGAATTGATTCATTTGCCTGCTCAACCTCGACTTCTTCAATGGCAACTGCGTAATGGTTAGGATGGATCTCTGAACCATAAGCAATGGCATATGATTTAGTGAATTCCGCGCCAAAGTACAATATGATGGAGGAATAATAGGTCCAAAGTAAAAGAATGATAAGTGAACCGGCAGCCCCATAAGTACTCCCGATATCACTTTTTGAGATATAAATCGATATGGCAAATTTACCAGCCATGAACAATACAGCGGTTATTAATGCCCCGGATAACACGTCCCGCCATTTGATTTCGGCGTCTGGAAGCACTTTAAATATAACCCCAAAAATCAAGGAAATCACCACTAGCGTGATGGCTGTATTGATGATATAGAAAACAATTACAGATACATCCTGGAACCTGCTTTGTAGCCTGTCACTAAATCCATCTAAAACGGCTGTTACCCCTAATGAAACCAATAACAGAAATCCTAGTGAAATGATTACTGAAAAAGAAAGAAAACGATTTTGCAGCATCTTCAACCAGCCTCTTTTGGGTTTGGGCTTTATCCCCCAAATGGTATTGATTGAATCCTGTATGTCTGCAAAAATGCTGGTGGCTCCAATAAGCAATGTTCCCAGGCCAATAACAAAAGCGATGGTACCCTTGTCTCCAAGGCCAGCACTCTTAATCATCTCCTGCAGCTGCATCGCAGTATCTGAACCCAGAAAACCTTTCAACTGGTCAAATATCTTTCCCTGCGCGGCTTCTTTTTTCATAAAAATCCCGCATAGGGCAATGATTACCACCAGCAGCGGTCCCATGGAGAAAACAGTATAATAAGCCAGAGAGCCACTCATTTTGGTAACCTTATGATCTCCGAAACCAGCGAAAGAAGATTTTAGTACATTCAATATCCCTTTCAGGCTGAGCTTTTCTTTGTTGGCGGGTTTTTCAGTTTTAGTTGACGCTGCGCCATCGTTATTTCTGATACTATAAGCGACCTGCTTTGAGGCCGATGTAGCTAAGTTTGGAATAGCGGTTAATGGGGATGGCTGCACGGGTTTAGGGCTAAGTGTTTTTTTAGTGACCTGTTTTGCTGCCAGTGATATTAGCCATCGATTGAGAAAACCAACTTTTCTGAGTACTGTCTTACGAAGGAAGGAAGCCACAACATCTGGAATAAGTTGCCCTTTTGGATCTTTGAGCTGATCTAATTTTTTGTCTAACCCAGTTTGGAGAGTTTTTTTTGCAAATTCTAGGGGACGATCGGCGGTCAGGCCTTTTACAAGTGATTTTATTTCTGATTCCCCTAGGGAAATTTCTCTTTGAAGTTCGGCATTATATGCCTCCAGTTCTTTTAGGCTTCTAAAATTCTTATTTTTCTCGATCATTATCCAAATATTTGTGCATGAGTTTTCTAATGGACATATCGATCAACATCTTTTCAATGAAAGATCTCCTTTTGGAAAATACGCCAATTGCTAAGACCAGATAAAAAGTGGTAAGACTGCCAAACCCCAGCACATAGCTATTGCACAAATCAGAAAAGAAAAATCCCAATGTTATGGTGCCAAAGAGAAATGCCAGTAAAATGCAAACCGACATGATAATATTAGTCACCAGATTGGCCGCCAGTTCGGAAATGAAAATAATCGAACGGTATTTTAAAAGTTCCAGCCTCCGTTCAATATTGAGGCGAACAGCATCCAGAACACCTGAAATTTCACTAAATAAATCTCCCATAATAAAATTAAGCCTCGGTAGTTTTTTCAGATACTTCTTCTTTAACCTCGCCAAACTTGTCCTTGACTTTATTTGCAAGCCCTTCGCTCGCTGCAGTTAGTTTTTCAATTTCCTGCATGGCGTTATCCGCGATTTTGTCTTTCAAATCTGCCAGTGCTTGTGATAACCTGTCTTGAGTTTCCTCACCTTTACCAGCAGCAAAAAGGATCCCAAGCGCGGCGCCCGCTGCAAGTCCGGCGATCAGTGCGGCTATTGTATTCGAATTGTTGTTCATCTTTCTGTGCTTATTGTATTTTCATAACCCTAACTTCCTGGTTTTTGTTTTCTTTTTTGGCTATAGCGATACACATTCGGCATTTGAGCCTGTTAAGCAGGTTCTATGTTTGTTGAGCGCTATTAATGTCTTTACAGAACTTTTGGCGATAATTCGTGTTGAATAAACAGAAATATTTGAAAAGTAAAATGAAAAAGAGTTCCACAAAACTGCGTAAACGATATATCATTACCGGCAGCATTCTTTTAATCCTGGTGCTAATTCGAATTGCGCTACCGTATCTCGTTTTGAAATACGTGAATAAGACTTTGGTTGAAATGAAAGGATATTATGGACATGTTAGCGATATTGATATCCATTTATACCGGGGTGCCTATCAGATTGATGGATTGTATATTAATAAGGTAGATAGTAAGAATAAAAAGCAGACAGAGTTTATCCGCATTAAAAAAACAGATCTGTCTGTGGAATGGAAAGCCCTTCTAAATGGTGCATTTGTAGGAGAACTTGATATTTTTTCACCCAAACTCGTTTTTACAAAGAATAAGACCGAGATTGGCAAAGTAGCCAAAGATACCAATGATTTTAGAAAAGTACTTAAGAGCCTCATGCCGCTTAAGGTGAACAGGTTTGAGGTACATGAGGGCAGCATTCATTATATTGATCCAGGTTCTTCACCCAAGGTGGATATCTCTGTACAAGAGCTTCACATTATCGCGTCCAACCTTACCAATAGTAAAGATGAAAAATCAAAATTGCCCTCTGCGCTACTGGCTGATGGGAAGGCGTATGATGGAACAATTAGCATAAAGATGAAACTCGATGCTTTAGCCAAACAACCTACTTTTGATCTGACTGCAGATATAAAGGGAGCAAACCTGGTCAAGCTAAACAGTTTTTTTAAAGCGTACGGAAAGTTTGACGTCAGCAAAGGTACCTTCGGGCTTTATAGTGAATTCGCAGCAGAGAAAGGTAAATTCAAAGGCTACGTAAAACCCATCATAAAGGACCTGAAGGTTGTGGGGCCTGAAGATAAAAAGGATGGTTTCTTTCAGAAAGTAAAGGAAGCACTTATTGGATTAGCTGGTAATATTCTGAAAAATCCTAAAACACAACAGGTTGCAACAAAAATTCCCATTGAGGGCACATTTAAGGATGCTTCGGTAGATAGCGGATCGGCAATTTGGGAAGTGCTAAAGAATGCATTTATCGAAGCACTTATGCCAAGTATTGACAATGAAATATCTATTGCCTCGGTAGGTGAAGTTGATGGGAAAGGCAAAAAGAAAACCTTTTTCGGGCGATTGTTTTCAGGGAAAGATGAGGAACCAAAAAAAGAACGTTCAGGTTTGAGGAAATTAAAATCAATTAAAAATTAAGTATTGTTTGTTATAATCGATTGTTCAAACGGTTTAACCTTCGTACTAAAATGAGTTTTTCTCTTGTTTATTTTTAGTGGTGGCCGTCCTTTCATACTCATCGATTTTATCAATGCCATGTCCCGATTTTAACTGGGCACCAATGGTTGGTAGCACCTGATTTTTTTGCCCCAAGAACTGCTTTTTTTATTTAGGTTTTCAAAGTTAGGGCTAATTCATTTTTTGAAAACTATTTTGTAATTTTTAAAAATAATTTATGCTAAAACAAATGGATTTGTTTTTGGTTAATATTTATTCGGGTTGTATGTAGATGTTATGCGACTTCTGAGTAGTAAAGAATGAATAAAAGTATCTGTATCCTGGAGGACAGCGAGGAAATTCTGGAAATTATCACCATTTTATTGGAGGAAGAAGGTTATGATATTTATGGTTATGGTACCATTTCAGCGTTTATCTCTCCCTATGAAAACATCAATCCAACCCTTTGTATGCTCGATGTAATGCTTCCTGATGGAAATGGTCTGGAAGTTTGCCATCACATCAAAAGTAATCTCAAAACATCCCGTATTCCAGTCGTGATGATGACTGCAAATTCCCAGATTGAAAAAATGAGGGAAACTTGTCAAGCGGATGACTTTGTGTCTAAACCTTTTGATATAGATGATCTTTCGCAAAGAATTAATAAGCTTGCCAATAGCAATAATTTTAAAATAAGTTAATCAGACAAACCAATTCGTTTGACCTCTGCCCGCCAATTCCCTAACATGTAGACAAGCAAAACTGTACAAAAGGTACTGTCCGGTTTAGGGGCTATAGTTGGAAAGCGTTAATCAGATGGATGTTATGGGCTTTGCGTTTTCTGCTTTTTTTTGTATGTAGGCTTTTAGTTCTAAACTATTCTGGTAGCGTGTTGTTCTAGGCGTATGGAAAAACTTAGCCTTTCTGTAAACACGCTGTTCTTTTTTGCACTGGCGTTTGCATTACCTTATTTTGCTGCGCCTTTCTTGATTCCCTTGACCTTAGCTGCAGTGCTTTCTATGGTCTTTATACCATTGTGCAGTTTTTTTGAGCGCCAGGGTATGCCCAGGGGTTACGCCTCGCTGGTTTGCATCCTGCTTTTTGTGATAGCTATGGGACTAATCATTCTACTATTATCTATTCAGCTGAGTAGCCTTGCGGAGAACATGGATGGGATGGAAAAGCGAATTGTCAGGATGCTGGAATCGCTTAAATCCTGGATTAATAAGACTGTAGGTATTAAAAATTCTGAGCAGCAGCAGGCGATAGAGGACGGGACAAAGGGAAAATCCGGGGGAATGATACTGGCTTTTGCGGCAGGCCTGATGGGCGTTCTGGTCAATACGATACTGGGTCTGGTTTATATGTTCCTGTTTCTTTCGATGCGTGGCCATATCAAAAAGTTTATCTTGAAACTGGTTCCAAAAAAAGAGAATGCCGATACCAGTATGGTGATCCATCAAACGGGAAAGGTTTCTCAAAAATACTTAAGTGGACTTGCGGCAATGATAGCGATTTTGTGGGTGATGTACGGAATTGGGTTCAGCATTGTTGGTGTGGAGAGTGCAATGTTTTTTGCGGTGCTCTGCGGTCTGCTTGAAATCGTGCCTTTTATCGGCAATCTGACTGGAACTGGTTTGACCGTGCTAGCTGTACTGGCCCAGGGTGGGGATGAGAAAATGGTCTTTGGCGTATTGATCACTTACTTTACGGTGCAATTTATCCAGACCTACCTCCTTGAACCAGTCATTGTGGGCGAGCAGGTGAACATTAATCCGTTATTTACGATCATGGCCATCGTGCTCGGGGAATTGGTCTGGGGAGTGGCAGGGATGATCCTTGCGGTACCGCTCCTTGGAATGGCAAAGATCATCTGTGACAACTATCCTCATCTTCAGCCTTACGGGTTTCTGATTGGCCCCGAAAATCCGAAAACGCCGCGGACAACTATAGTAGACTATATCAAAAAAATATTCTCAAAACATTCGAAAAATGACATTTAGCTGTTGAACACTTCAGATACTGGTAGAAACGTGGGATAGACGCGTCTTTGTCTAGGTTTATGGTCTTCCGTGCCAGTGCTACCCTCCAATTTTACCTGACTTAACTGGTATCTGAATATACCAGAGTAAGTTGATTCCGTCTCACCAGAAAGAAAATCGGGGTAAACTATTGCTAGCCTAATCTTAGTAAAATTCGCCAGAAGGTGGAGTCGAAAATTATTCTAAATCTTACGTGAGTGCTCAGCCCGTTACCCTTAAAGGCAAAAATTTGAGCAGAAATATAAGTACTTTGAACCAGACGTTCAACTTTATTCCCTCAATGCGATTTAGTTATAAATTTTCCCAGCAGCGCTCTTTGGAACTTAACTATCGAGGCAGGAGCAATCAACCTAGCTTTCTGCAATTACAACCCATCAGTGATAATTCAGATCTACAGAATATTGTTGCGGGAAATCCTGAACTGTTGCCCGAATTCATCCATGGATTAGATTTGCATTATAAGCAGGCCGACTGGAATGCTGGAAAAGTGGTGTTGGCGAATTTGCGGTATGAGCGTATTGATGATAGAATTGTATCAACTAAAAAGCGTTTGCCAGGAAGCGTTTATCAGCGAACCAGCTATATCAATACGGATGGCTATTATAGCATTCGGGGAGATTATGATGTCAGCCAGCCGCTATTACCTGGTCGAAAATTGAGTCTGGGACTTTCTGGTTCAGGCCAGCTTAATAACAATATTTCCTTCACAGATGATACGAGAATTGAAGCGGAAAACTTCAACTGGCGTCAGGAAGTGGAATTACGAGTAGATATAGAGAATGTGGCAAATCTCGAAGCTGAAGCCTCTTATTCGCAAAATATCACTCATTATTCAACAGACTTATTTCCTGAACGAAGAACTGAGCGGCTTGAATATGGTGTGGAAGGACGCACTTTTCTCTTCGAAGATCTAACCTTAGGATATGATTTCACCAAACAGGTTAACATGGGTTATGACAATGGGTCGGTTCGAAATCCTACACTGCTTCGTCTTTATACGGAATATAGGTTTTTAAAAAATAATGCTGCAGCAGTAAGGGTGGAAGGATTTGATTTGTTCAATCAGAATGCTGGAATCTCACGGGATGTTTTTGACAATGTAATTGTCGACAGACAGGTGAATCGGTTAGGGAGATACTTTATGTTTTCCCTGATTTTCAGAGTGCGCAACTTTGGAAGTTGATAAAACATATTAGTCAATAGGTGTTTAGTGCGCAGGAAATTCCATCACTGAAGACTCTGTACTTTTTGCGTAGCCCGCTTTCGTGGTGCCGACAGGATCTTCCCGGGTTTCATCAACGACCTGTTTGGCAAAATCCTTGGCAATCTATAATCCTTATTCTGGACAATTCTGTTAAGTTCTTCGGCTGGGAATTCATCACTTCCCCAGTATGTTCCATTATTAATGCTCTAGATTTCTCTTGTTGTGGGTTGCCAGTCAAATCAGATGGTGTTACCCAGGCCACCGGCATAAAGTTTACGGGATTTGAAATCCTCAAAGCTACAATACTGTTTCATGTTTGGGGTTTGTCTCGGCGCAGTCGTTGCAGCTGCTTCCTACATTAATATAAAGGAGATTATCAGGTCAAAAGCAATTACACGGTTATCGTGCTGGCTTCCTTCGGGTAAATCATTACTCAATGTGGTGGTGTCGCTTAAAGTGCCGTCTACTTTGATGCGGCCTCTTTTCAAATCTGTGAAAGACATAAATATAAATAACCATCGTGAAGGGTAATGCCACGCACGCCTCAAAATTGGGATCATACTGTTTAAGGGTTTCCATTCTGCCAAGGCCATCAATATCCTCTAAAAGCATACGTCACTAACCTCTCTCCGTGTCACGTATAGCCCACCTGAATCATTTATATCCATCATCCTTGACTTGCCAAGTCCATTTGCGACCTCACTAACTTCAAACCATTACGAACTTTAAACCGCGGGATTTGTTTTTCATTAAAATCTTCGTAGGCCAGATAGAAGGTGCTTACACTTTGTGTGTGGGTTTTTTTGCTGGCAGGCCTTTTTGAGCATACGCCATAATCAGCCCTAATAGCAGAACAATTCTGCTAAATAGGAGCTTTCTTCCATGGACTTTTATTAAGCCAACATGGTACAGGAAAAAAAATTTTGAAAAATATTCTCTTTAATGCCTGAAGTTGTTCTACAAAAAAAAACATGACATTGCTATAATTGACTGCTGCCTCAAAGGTCATATACAAATGCCAAAATCCATCGTTCAGCTGTTCACTTCACCATTACGCTAACAAAAACCGCTCAATAGCAGAAATATAAAACCATTAAAAATTCCTGGTGTTTATTTATAATACTCATTATCACTATTGGCGCATAAATTTTATTAACACATGGAAGAAGATCAGATGAAGCAAGTTTATACCGATTTTAAACAAGAGGTAAATATGAGTCCGTCAGAACTGGAACTTTGGCTTGAAACGAAGGAGTCGAAATCGGTAGGATGGGATAGTGGAGATGGCGAGTCTATCGGGCACAAATCCGGAAAGAAAATAATCGAAATAAAGCATAAGAAAAAAGACCAGCTCACAATCGGCGACTACAAGCATATGCAAAAGGTTGTTGGATATATAAAAAGACACCTGGCCCAGCGGCCCGATGGTAACTTAAGTGAAACCGACTGGAATTACTCGCTAAAGAACTGGGGACACAACATTAGAAAAGAGAATTAAGATATACCCTTAAAGTAAAAAAGCTCAAAGCTTATAGATTCAATTTGATTAACCAAGATTTAGCTAGGTAATATTAATAAAAGCAAGACCATGAAAGCACTGATCATTAACTGTACGCTTAAACGCAGTCCAGATTTTTCAAATACCGGAGCGCTGGCAAAACGGGCGTTAGAAATCTTTACTGAGCAAAATGTAGAAACCGAAATCATTCGTTTAAATGATTATAATATAAAAACCGGAAATTCTTCCGACGAAGGTGAGGGCGATGAATGGCCGTTAATTCTGGAGAAAATCAAAAAAAGTCAGATTTTCATTATTGCTGCCCCCATTTGGATGGGGCACCTTGCCTCAAACGCCCAAAAGGTAATTGAACGTCTAGATGCAATTTTTCGTGATGAAAACCTTAGTGATAAGAATAATGGGCAGTATATGCCATACGGCAAGGTAGGGGGATGTCTAATTACCGGAAATGAAGATGGTGCCCATAGTTGTGCGGCTCAGGTGCTTTGGGCTTTGCAGGAGGTTGGATTTACAATTCCGCCAAATGTTAATGCGTATTGGGTGGGCAAAGCCGGCGGAGAAAAGGATTATGTAGAGGCTGGTGGCGAACGTTACCTGTATACAAACCGAACGTTAAGGTACATGGCTGCTAATTTAGCCTGGTTTGCAAACTTGCTGTTGAACAATCCAATTGCTACAAATTTATTAGAGGAAGGCAGAAAAGCCGAAAGCGAAAGCGACAAAGAGCAGTAAATCTTGCTGAATTTACCTTATAATTCCAATAACAAGGTTCAGAATTTGGTGGTGAACATAAGTTGAAAATGTAATGATTTTAGAATTCCGTTCCATTTTCTTTTGATACCAGTACATATAACAAATATCCACATTTAGACCTTTGCTAAAACGAAAAAAACCAAGCCGGCAATAAGTGGAGATTTCGCTTGTAGTGACCAAATCATTTCGGAATTTAAGTTCAATGCGTTTTGGTCTAAAATGACCACCTTAATATTGATACTAGGTTATGATGTATGCCATGGAATTTCTTAACCCAGTCAATTCGCTAGGGAATCTGTTGGTCAGTGAATCCGAAATCTCCATACTAATCATGATTCTTCAACAGTGCCGTAATTACTGGTTTTTCGAAATCAATCCACTTCTGATATCCCTTATCGTTCAAATGCACGCCGTCTTTAGTCAATTCCTGTATTAATTCACCGTTTAAATCTATAAATTGACTGTAGAAATCAATGACCTCATAATATCCCATAACCTCATTTTTTTTAATCATTTTATTTACCGAAAGAATATCCTTTCGCAGGTATGTTCTTCGAGTGGGTAAAAGTGTACGCACATAAATTTTCGTATTTGGCGATCTATGATGAATTATTTTGGTGATTTTCAATATGTTCTTGCCTACATATTCGGGTGAAGGAACAATTTTGTCATATTTTAGATCAGGATTATCCTCGTGGTGATGGAGGCTAAAAAGATCATTAATTCCAATTAATATAAATACAGCTCTTGGTTTAAAGTAGGTGATTTCTCTTAAGCGTTTCATTACCCCGTCAGTAAGATCTCCGGCAATCCCTCTGTTGCGGATATGTTCTATACCAAATTTCCTACTCCAATCCAACCCTCCTTCAGTAATACTGTTGCCAATAAACACGACTTCTCCAAACTCTAAGGGTTCTTTTTTAAATTCCTCGATGCGTTTGGTGTAGTGTTTTTGTGCCCAATTGTTATGGTAACGAGATATATATTTTTTTGATGGAAATAGTCCTGCCAGTTCTTTTGTTGAATGCAGAGATGATTGCCCAAAGGATTTAATACCTAATACAATCAAAAATAAAGCAATTAATATTTTTTTCATTGTTCCCAATTTAATAAATTATTTAACGGTTGAATCTACATTACTCGAAATGTTTAGACTTACGCAATTATGATTTTTTTGATATAGAATTATACTTAGGACAATTATTAACAAAATAGCGTTCTTTCATCTAGCAAAAAAAATAAAAAGTACTACCACGCAAAATGTCAAATTTTACGGTTCAAAGTTACCCGGTGAAGGTTTTTTAGTTGAGTGTGCACTTCCCAAAATTCAGACCATTTAAAATAGAATTCTAGACCGAGCGCAGCGAGGTTTAGTTGCTATAAATGTGAAAGCTTAGACTGCACATTCATGAAATTATTTTCATAAAGCCGCACATTGTGATGATCTTTCATTGCTAGGTTTGCATCCAAAAAAGGCGTAAAAACTACAAATTTATGTACGGATGCCTGTTTTGATTCTTGATCGTCCCTTTTTTAAATTGATTTCATACATCTGTCTGTTTAAAATTTTATATCAATAATTAGTATTCTTGCTTTTAAACCTTTTATCTATCTTCTTGGCTTGGGAAATAATTTTTGTATTGTTGTTTTTCGATAGGCTTCATCGATTTATGTTGGTTTCATCAAATTGGATATTCTTAAAACCTTTTTCGGTTTGACTGTGTTCTGGGAAATAACATAAAGTATTTATTGATAGGTATTATGTTGCAAATTCGATTTCGTATTTTAAGCATCCCCCTTATTAGTTTTTATGAAAAAAGCCTATCTGATCATGGCGCATAAATATCCTCGCCAACTAAATCGTCTTGTTGATAGATTAAATGACGATTCCTCAAATTTTTTTATTCATATTGATAAGAAAACAAATTTATCTACGTTTGAGAGCCTTAAAATCTTTGGTGAAAAAGTTGTTTTTATAGATCGTTTTAATGCAAGATGGGGTAAGTATGGGATAATTTTGCCCCTACTTTCAGGATTAAAAAAAATCAAGGAGTCGAGGTTCTTATTTGATCGGATCATAATTTTAAGTGGTCAAGATTATCCTATAAAAAGTAACCAACAAATAAGCGAATTTTTCAACAACTCTCCCCATTCTGTTTTTATCAACTTTTTTCCTATGCCGAATTTTGATAAATGGCCAGGTCGGGATCGTGGTGGTCTATATAGGGTGGATAAATATTATTTTGGGGATAAATGGTTTGAGCTTTTTTGTTCGAAGACATTGAATTTCCTTGGTACCCATATAGCAGGGCTAAGAAGACAAATACCCTACGGAATGAGGCCCTTTGCTGGCTCTGCATGGCTCTGTTTAGATATGTACGCTTTAAATTATATTTTGGAATTTGTAGAACAATATCCAGAATATTTAAAGTTTCATAGAAATACTTTTGTTGCGGATGAAGTGTTTGTACAAATGTTGATTGGTAATTCTACCGATCAAAAATTGTTATCGAGTGTGCAGAACATCGAGAAGCATCTTATTGTTTGGGAAAGCGCTCATGTTGCACATCCGAAAAATCTTGAAAAATCAGATTTTGAACGGATCAAGTTATCGGACGCATTATTCGCAAGAAAATTCGATGAAAACATTGATCCGGAAATTTTAAATTTAATTGATAAAAATATACTTTCTATCAAAGTAAACTAATTGATAGTTATTTATTGGTTTTATCGAAACTCCTTTTTAATCGTCAGATCAGAATTCGCGTAAGTACAGTTTTAACACAAAAGTTATAGCCAAAAAATCTATTTGTGCGAAACAAGAGAATAGTTGGTGAAGCATTGTGAAATATTTGTAAAATATCGTCTTTGTTATATAGAGGGGAAAATGTGAGGCTAGTTCCCCTAGGCCCGTTTAATAACGATATAATATGTGTATATCAGAAAAAAGGGCTTATGAAAATAAAAAAATCACAAGCCCTTTTAAAAGGTGGTTTTTCAGCGCCTCAGAAATCTGCTACCCGTTGTTGTCTAGGGAAAAAGTAACCGGCATATTTTTATGCGATTTTTTTGAGTACAATTTCCACTCTTCGATTTTTTTGTCTTCCAGATGCCGTTTTATTAGTTGCTATTGGCACTGTGCTTCCAAATGGAGTCGTAACAATTCGATTTTCTTTAACGCCCTTATTAATCAAATAATCCTTAACGTTAATCGCTCTTTTATCTGATAAAACCCAATTGTATTTGTATGGTCCTATCGCATCTGCATGGCCTTTCAATGAAACAGCGTAGTCATTATCGATTACCGCCTTTGCAAGTAAATCAAGCTTCTTATAATAGGCATCTCTTACCGCAGGTTTATTAAAATCATACTCTAAGTTTTTAGTTAAATCCGCAAGAAGGGCAACTGTAGCTTTGGTGAGCTTTGTTTTAATTTTTTTAACGTTTTTTACATCTGGAACTGACCATGCAGAAATAGATAGAAACATTAGAGCTAGGAGTGCAATAATTTTAGTTTTCATAACCTTGGTTTTTAATGGTTAATACTGGATAATTGACTTAAATACAATCTGATTATCAGAAAGTTCTGTCTTAAACGCGTAGGTTGTTTGAAAAACTAAATTAGAATTACCCGAAAATTAAAAAAGTATTCTGATGGGCAAAAAATGGTAGTTTTGTCTTTGTTATTTTACGAAATTATTTTCATTTAGCTTAGGCGAAACAAAGCCATTTAAATCAACCATACCGCCAGAAACATTATTATAATTGAGTGTGACATTTACAGGTTTAGCCCCTAGTGCAGTTATGGCGTTAACTGGAATGCTATTGGCATTTTGGTTTCCGTTTCCCTGGAATTGTAATTTTTCCACCTTGGCATTATCCGTTCTTATGATAATGCCAAAATCTACGCCTTTACCCCTCGCAGATGAGGGAGCAAAATCAATAGTGTCTGCATTCATTGAAACGATTTGATTGGCGCTTGCAGGAGGGTATCTGGTATACGTGAAAACTGCTGACCTGTCTTCGGTATTTGGAGTGGAAAAAATAAAATTGTTATTTTTAATTTCTATAATATAATTTTTGGCCCCTGATTCTATACTGATGCTTTTAACTAGACTATTGATAAACGAGTTATTTGCAATAGTTGCATTCGATTCGTAATCCCCAAAAATATGTAAACCCAGTTTTCCACCAGTTATTTTATTCCCAGAAACCAAAACAGGTTTTAAGTTTTGATCGGGAGTGGGGAAAGTATAATTCAAAATAATACCCGTTGAATTGGCGTTTGAAGACACATTATTCCCATTTACCAATGCACCATAATTCCCACGTACTTCAATCCCATAAATCTGCCCATCGATAATTACATTTTTTATAACCGATGTATGTGTGCCTACTGCAGAAAGGGCAATGCCATCCAAAGCTTGTTTTGGATCTTTTCCAGTTCCCGCAATGCTGTTGCCTTGAATCAAACTTCCGTCCGTATTCCCCCAGTCTTCAATGCCCATTCTGCCAGCGTCAACAATCCGATTATTTAAAACAGCACAGCCCATAATTTTGTCAGTTTCATTATTTCCAGTAGCGCTAAGTGCATTTGAGTAAGCATTGGTCAAAATGTTGGCCTCAACTCTGGTAGAGTCCGCTCCATTTTCTGCATACCTTATTCCCAGCGTAAGTACTTCATTATTCAATATGATATTACTTTTCGAAAGGACGCCAGAAATCCAGACTGCTTCCATGCCTAACGACTGATAATTTAAGTGGAAATCGAAGAGGCATTTCTCTATTTTAAAATTTCTGGTATTCAGCAAAAACACACATGCATTATTCCATTCGTCTAGAACAAATGGATTTTCAGATTGTCTGAAGGTTAAATTTTGGACGATAGAATTATCAGATTTTTCAGCAAAAATGTAACGTCCGTTTTTAAGGAGTGTTCCACTCATATTTTTACCAGCCTTTATAACAGTTCCTGGCTGACCAAATAACCTGGTATTTGCCTTAATGCTAATTGTTCGGTTTATTATGTACGTTCCCGCCTTCAAATATAGTATTGATGAATCATTTAAGAGTTTTTGTAGTGCATCAGTGTCATCGGTAACCCCATCGCCTTTCAAGTTATAGGAATAGAACGGATGATTAAAACTTTCACTTTTGCCATTGTCAGCATTTCCTTCAGAAAGTAATACTGATTTTGTGCAGGAAAGGTAAGTAAAGAAGATACCTATTAAAATTAATAACTTTTTCATAAACATAGAGTTAAGAATGGTTATTTTTTATTTGACTCCCAATTGGTAAAATGCATCTTTTTTATTCCTCATATTAAAACTAAGGCGTTGAAAAAAACGTATAAGGTCAGTAATTTTGGATTGTGCGGTAGATGAATTTAATGTCAAATCTAGTAAGAAAAATTAACTATTTGATTATAAACTAATTAAAAAATAAAAATGTTTAAATCCATCCAGTATTACTTGAGTAAAAAAATCGCGATTGTTCTTCTTATACTTCACTTTTCTATACTATTTACCTCATGTTCAACTTCTAGAAACACAGTCTATTTTAATAATCAACAAGATGCGGTATTAAAAGCAAGTAATCTTTCTTCAAAAAACTTAATTCAACCTAATGACATTCTAAGTATCGCCGTTACCAGTTTAAATCCCGCTGCAACAGAAATATTTAATAAACCCAATAACTCATATGTTAGTACTAGTAGCGTAACAGGGGCTAACCTGCAATCGCCTGGTTATTTGGTTAGCGACGAGGGTAATATTCAGTTTCCCGTTTTGGGAACAATTAAAATTACTGGTTTGACAACAAACGAAATTCGTGAAAAAATTACAGCAGAACTGTTGGACAAAAAACTGCTCGTAGATCCAATTGTCATTGTTCGTCAATTAAATTTTAAGGTTTCTGTATTAGGAGAGGTTGGCAGGCCCTCTGTTGTGAATGTTCCGAGCGAAAAAATTTCATTGCTCGAGGCTTTGGGGCTTGCTGGAGACATTACGATTTATGGAAAAAAAGACAACGTGATGATTATAAGGGAAGAAGATGGCGAGAAGAAAATTAAGAGGGTTAATCTCAATACAAGCGAGATCTTCACTTCAGATTACTATTATCTGAAATCAAATGATATTGTTTATGTAGAGGCTAATAAAGCGAAAGTTGCCAGCTCTACTCGAAGTTCTACCCTTATTCCAATTTTATTGAGCGCACTGTCCTTTGGAGCAATTATTATCGATCGTATTGCAAAATAGTTTATGAATATCATAAGAAAACCTGCAGAGCCGAGGAATCCGGGGGAATCCAGAGGTCACATTATTTTTAGACTACTGCCTTATTGGCCATTATTTGTAGGGTTATTTATACTATCACTCACTGGGGCTTTTGTTTATCTAAAAATTACACCTTCCATTTATGAGGCAAATGCAAGAATTCTAATTAACGAGCGTAAAGGAGAATCGGAAATGCAATCCAACGATCCAATGGCTACTAATCTTACATCAAAACAAACAGTAGATAATGAACGAGAGGTGATTGTTTCGACCCCAGTAATTTATAAAGTTGTTGAGGATTTGGGACTTTATTCTTCAATTTACCAAAAAAACGGTCTATCTAGCTTAGTGATGTATAAAAATGCACCACTAAAAATTATTGTCCAAAATCCAAATACTTTAGCGCCAATTAAAAAAACGAGATTTAAGATTGAGAAGGGTAAGGTCCTTATTGATGGTAAAAGATATCCGTTTGATAGATGGATAAGAATGCCTTATGCAACTCTCATGTTTAGGTTAAATCCTACTTATCAGGCATCAGAAGATAATAACTTCAGCTTTGCGTTAGTTTCACCAAAAAAGGTTGTGTTATCTATCATGCAAAATATTAAGGTTACAGAGGCTAACAAGTTGTCAACAATACTCAATGTTTCCTTATTGGATATGGACCAACGGAGGGCAGAGGATATCCTTAATGATATTTTACATGTTTACAGCGCTTCAGCAATTGAACAGCACAATCTTTTGGCAGGTAACACCCAAGAATTTATAAACAAGAGATTAATCTCTGTAGAAAAGGAGTTACTTGATATTGAGCATAAGCTTCAAAACTACCGATCAGAAAGGGGAGCAGTTGATGTTGGTACACAAGGACGTTTGTACCTTGAAAATGTAAGTGTTAATGATCAAAAGGTTGGCGAACTCAACATGCAGTTGTCAGTGCTCAATCAAATTGAAAACTATGTTAAATCAAAAGATCTGAGCGGAGGTATTGTTCCCTCAACGGCAGGTATTAATGATCCAGGCTTATCCCAGATGGTTAAAGATATTTATGAACTTCAGTTGACTGCAGAAAGTTTACGTAAAACGACCGGAGAAAATAACCCTATGGTGGTTTCTTATGTAGATCAGATAAATAAGATCAAGCCTCAAATATTGCAGAACTTGAAAAATCAGAAAAGCAGCCTAGCCGCAAGCAGGAATAACCTGGCGAGTACCACTGACAACTATTCATCGGTTTTACAGTCCATGCCAGAAACAGAAAGAAATTTGGTTGATATAAATCGGCAACAGCAAATAAAAAGTGGAATTTATACATTTCTCTTGCAGAAAAAAGAAGAGACCGCCCTGTCCTACATTACGAACGGATCTGATAGCAAAATTGTCAGCAGTGCTGAATCTTCAGAATTTCCAGTTAGCCCTAAACGTAAAATGGTTTTACTGGCAGCAGTTTTTGGGGCAGGAATATTAGGAATTGCGTTCGTATCGGTAAAGGAAGGAATGCGAAGAAATGTTATGTTCCAAAGCGAAATTAAATCTTTAACCGCGCTCCCAGTTATTGCAGAAATCAGCACTAATGATACTAAAAATTATATTGTTATTGGATCACAGCAACGCACATTAATTGCAGAACAGTTCAGAAGTTTGCGTACTACGTTACATTTCCTTGGAGTCGGAAAAAAAAATAAAAGAGTAATGGTTACCTCTGCTATTGCGGGAGAGGGCAAAAGTTTTGTTGCTTCAAATCTGGCGGTAACGCTGGCTATGACAGGTAAAAAAGTTGCTTTGCTAGATTTTGACTTGAATCATCCAACCCTTCATCACAAATTTAATATGAGACAAACTGTCGGGATCTCAGAATATCTTGAAGGAAAAGTTTCAGAAACCGATATTATCCAGTCCTCATCAATAAATGAAAACTTATCCATCTTGTTAACAGGCAAATTACCGATAGATCCTGCCGAGCTCATTTTAAATGGCAGAGCAGAAGAGCTTTTAAACTTCCTTGATCAAACATTTGACTTTATCATTGTTGATGTACCGCCAGTAGGTCCCGTATCTGATGCCTATGTTCTTGCACCGCTTTGCGATGCAACCTTATTTGTGATAAGGCATGCGTATACACCCAAAGTTTTTGTGGAACGAATAGATGAAAATATCAAATTAAATAACTTACCGAATCCCGCAATTGTATTTAATGCGGTTGCCCAAAGAGGGTTCGGTAAAAATAATTACGGCTATGGATACGGATCTGGGATGGTTTACGGTGGAGCATACGATCAAAAGTTAATCGAATAAAAAATTTGCTTTATGGATAGAAACATACTAAAGTGGAATTTTATTTTTCAGTATGGATATGTGATAACAAATATATTTAACGCCTTAATTTTATTGCCTATTTATATTCATAAAATTGATGCATCGACTTTGGGGCTATGGCTTGCAACTGGAAATATACTTGCCTGGATGACATTGGCAGACCCGGGTGTGGGAGATGTGCTGCAGCAAAAGATTGCTCATTTAAGGGGTCAAAATGATGATCAGGAAATCAATTTGACAATTGGCTCGGGAATCATTACATCTCTTTTTATACTAATTGTTGCAATTATAGCAGGTGTCATATTTTTTTTCCTGATTGGCACAATTATCAATAAAGATATTTCTCAATATCAAGGCTTACAAACTGCTTTGCTTTTATCGATTATTGCAACAGGCATGTCATTGGTGTCTTTTAGTCTATCGGGGATAAATCAAGGACTTCAGAATTCCGCACAGGTTGCCATAAGTGCTTTATCCGCAAATTTTGTTTTTTTAATCACCAATATTATTCTTTTGTCTTTAGGCTACGGAGTGATATCCATCGCTTCAGCAAATCTCTTACGTGCGGTTTATATAAATATTTATAATTTCTCTGCGCTAAAAAGGCAACTGCAAAGAGATGATTTAAAGATAATTTTCGAACGAGCACATCTTAAAAAATTCACCAAAATATTTTCTTTTACTTCTCTTTCTAGAATTATAGGTGGCTTTTCGGCTAGTCTTGATATGATTGTTTTGGCGAGATTTATAGCCCCATCAATGATCACGATCTTCGAGATTAATAAAAGGCCAATTCAAATGACACAATCCCTGTTAGGCAGGCATTCGGTGGCGTTAATGCCAGTAATATCCCATGCTAATGGGAAAGGTAACACCGCAGAAATAAAATCTTTAGTTTACACACAGTTTAAGTACTATTCTTACGCTGTGATTTTTGCGGGTTTTTGTTTTCTTAACAATTACGAAAACTTAATAACCATATGGACTGGTGTTGATAAATATGCTGGAAACACGGTCGTTTACTTATTGTTATCGAGCTTCTTTTTTACCTTAATCGGTTATTTTATGGCCAACATGGCCTATGCACTTGGTGATATCAAGATGAATAGTTTTATCACAATAATTAAGGGTGTTATTTCAGCGGTGCTATACTATTTTGCCAGCAAACATTTTGGTTTGGTAGGCTTATTAGTTATGATGGTAGCTGTAAGTGTTGCTATGGATTTTGTGCTTTTCAGTTACCGCTTGAATAAAATCGGCTATTTAAATAAGGAATTTGTGCTGTCTATTTTGAAAAAATGGTTGCTCCTAATTCCTATTTCTGCCTGTTTAAATTGGGCGCTATCTAGTTGTTTCAACTTTTTGATTCCTGTTTCAATGAGAATCACAACTCTTTTGGTAAATGGCTTAGCTTTCACCATAGTGTTTTCTATTGTGTTGTTATCAGTTGATAAAAGGTTGAAAAATATCTTGCACAATGCCTTTAGGGGTGTTTTTTATAAACGGTTTAGAAAGCAGGTACTTTAGATACATTTAAAATATGGCAAAATTTGTGGTCATGCTCCGGGTTAAGGATGGTATTTTCTTCGCTGAAGAATGGTTGAGTTGTATTGAAAAATTGGCCGATGAAATCGTTGTTCTCGACAACGGCTCTACTGATGGAACCTACGAAATTTTAAACCTTCACCCTAAAGTTGTAGATATTGTGCAAACCGACGGTTATAACGAAGGCCGGGATAAAAATCTGCTTTATGAACGTGTTAGACTCAGAAAACCCGATTGGTGCTTGTGGATTGATATTGATGAGATTTTCGAACCGCAATTGACACGGAAAGACTTTGACAGATTAATGGACACTAAACTATATAATAAATATGCTTTTAGAAGATTTCATTTTATAGATCGTAGTCATTTTGCAGGTTCATTGTATCGCTTGAACTATTCAGCCGGACACGACAGATTAATGTGGAGGGAAAATCCAACGGGTTATTTCCAGAATCTCCTAATTGACTCGCCGAATGTAAAAGGCATAAAGGGTTTAAAGAGCAACACAAATTTTAGGTTAAAACACTTAGGTTACATCAACAAAGACTTGGTTGATAAAAAAGCCGAAATATATCGTGCAATCATTCCTGAGAAAGAGCATGTATTTCAGAGCATGTATTTAAAGGGCGAAAGACCTATTAAATGGGATGACGATCGAAGAAGTGCTAGAACGATCATGGTCAATCAGCTCTTAAATACCCTTCAGCTTGCCCAGATCATACCAAAAGTTATTAATAGAGTAAAGAGGATTTTTTAATGGATTATCAAATCAGGATTTCAAAATATGAATTTTCAGTAAAAGAGGTGCTGGTACTTTTTTTTGCGTTTTTCTTAATGGAGAATACTTTTTCATGGTTAGTATTGCCGATTTCGAACGTTGTGTTGATGTACGAAAAATTACTGAGTCTAGTCATATTTGCGGTGTTACTATATAATTTTAATAATCTTCAGCGAGAGGAAAAAATATATGTTACGCTATTAACACTTATCATCCTTAAGCTAGTATTTGAATCAATGTTAAATTATGGAAGCATTTTCCAGCAACTAACTCTGTTTACAATTTTGTTTCCAGTTGCCTTTACTGTTTTTATAAAAAGTGTTTGCCGTTCGTATAATCTCGATATTTTAGAGCTGATTTCACAATTTTACCTTTTATTGTACATCTTGTTTATGCTTATGTATGGGCATAAATTTTCTTTCAGCCTAGAGCAGGTTGATATGGATGATTATGGTCCGTTTTCTGGTGATAGTAGAATAATTCATGCAAGATCTATCTTCATGATGATCGTTCCTTTACTTTGGTATTTTAATCAGTTTTTAAGAAGGGGCAAAGTTTTAGACCTCTTTCTATTTTCATTTTTCGTTTCTGTTATAGTAATACACCAGCATAGATCTGTATGGGCGAGCAGTATTTTTGCACTGGGAATTTACTTTTTTATGAGTTTAAGAAATAATTTGATTCCGATTTCCAGGCTAGTGCGAACCTTTTTAAGTAGTCTTCTCTTAATTGCTTTGTTTGGTTTCATTGTCTCTCAGGCATTTCCCGGAACGTTAGAGTTCTTCTCTGATAGATTTAGTGAAATATTTGATCCTGCCAAAGAAGATGGAACAGGCAAATTTAGGGCGGATCAACGTGAAGTTTATTTTCCTATGGTTATGGAAAGACCTTTTTTCGGTTGGACTTTTGAAGGTTTTGAAATGAAAAATCCCTTAGTGGATTGGTGGCCAGAAAAAACTGGGCAGCATTTTCATGAAGGATTTATGGAAATGCTTTTTTACCATGGTTTTTTCGGCTTAATATTGAAATACTTTTTTCTCCTCTACCTCTCATGGAAAGCATTTAGCAAAAATTTAAACCAGAAATCCATCATATTAATTGCTTTCTGTTTATCTGGATTAATATTTTCTTTAAGTTATGTGCTGCCTTTAATATTTTGGGGTGTAGTAGGTTTATGCTTGTATTATCTTGAAAAAATGCCAGAAGACTATGGAAATTTTGATTCAGAACCTGAGCACGTGATTATTAGAGACGAAAGTGTAGCCGAAAATGTAAAATTAAACTAATATGGATCATATTTGCACCTGGATTTGTACTGATGCCGTTGGAGAAGAAAGCATTTATCCCCAAACAGGTGAAAAATCATCTGGTGAAAAACACCAGACGATTTATTGGCGATGTATTCTGCTGTTTTTTGCCACAAGTAGAAGATTTAATAGGACCCAAAAACATGTGCTTTTTAGCAATACTAGAAACATGCCAGTTCTGGATGGACGAAAGGTTGAGGATAGTTTAGCCAGCCTTAAGGTCGAGATTGTGTTTGCCGATTTTAATTACAAAACGCCCAAGGGTTATTTTAATATGTTCCAAAATCAATTTTACGAATTTTCAATTCTTGAACACATAGTGAATACCAATCTTGAGCAAAACGACTTTTATCTTATATTAGATTCAGATTGTATTTTCACTCAATCAGTCGATTCGCTCTTTAGGCACGCTACACCAAAAGGATTCGCGTCATTTGAAGATGAGTGTCCAACTGATCTGGTCATTCATGGCCTAAGCAGAAAGGATATGAAACTACTCTATGAAGAACTTTTAAATAAAAAAATCGAAGAAATTCCAAGTTATCATCTCGGTGAATTCTTTCTTGCAAGTGTAAAAAATATCAGAACCATTTGTGAAGATTTTAGAGAGGTTTGGCCACAGCTCCTGGATCGATATAAACAGAATCTGCCAAAGTTCAACGAAGAGGCCCAAACTCTTAGCTATATTTACTTTAAAAACAAATTCGAGGCCAGTAAGAACAAAACTTACCTAAAGCGGATTTGGACCAATCCTGTATTTTATCGAAATGTAGAACCTACTGATGTTTATGTGGCCATTTGGCACCTTCCTGCTGAGAAAACTTATGGCTTATTGGCTCTTTACCTCGATTTGGTTGTTCACATACCAAATTTTGGCCTTTCTGTTCCTCACAAAATATACCTAGAAAAAATTCGAAAACATTTGGGTGTTCCATATTTGAATCTTTTTGGTTACTCGAAATATTATTTTTTTAGTTACTACAGAGCAATAAAAAAGCGAATACAAAGGGTTTTGGCAAAATAATCTAAATATGGAAATAGCAGTGCTTTTAGCAACATTTAACAGAAAGCAGAAAACACTTTCTTGCCTTGAAAGCCTTTATAATCAAAATATGAAGGATGGGATAAATTTATGTGTTTTTTTAACGGATGACAATTCATCTGACGGGACCCCCGAAGAAATAAAAAAGGCATACCCTAGCGTTAAGGTGTTAAATGGAAATGGACATTTATTTTGGGCAGGTGGTATGAGGAATTCGTGGTCACATGCATTGCAAACGAAACCCGATTTCTATCTTCTTTTAAATGACGATACATTATTAAAAAAAAACTGCATTACCACTTTACTAAAATATTATACGCTTAAAAGTAGTTTCCAGGAAACGATATTAGTTGGCAGTACAATCGACGAGGAAAAAAAACAAATCTCTTATGGAGGGCACAAACTCTTTAATAACAAGAAGGTAAAATGTTATAATATTTTTAGTGAAACCGATTATCTGGAATGCGATATGGCGAATGCAAATATAATGCTTGTTCCGAGTAAAATAACTGAGAAGATAGGGATTCTATCCTCGAATTTCACCCACAGTATTGCCGATTTCGATTACACATTACGTGCTAACAAAGCAGGCTGTAAAGTTGTGGTTGCACCTGGTGCGCTGGGAACATGTGTTGATGATAATTTAAATGATAAACAAGCGCGAGCCAGGAGTTTAAAACAGAGAATTGACCATTTAAAAAGTCCGAAGGGCTTGGCTTATAGTGAATATATGGATTTTATTGATACACATTTTCCAACACATAAAACTGAGGTTTTTTTTAAAATTTGGGCAAGAACACTTTTCCCAACGATTTGGGCAAAACTAAAAAAATAGGAGCTATGGAAAGTTCAATAATTATTGGCGTTTTTTGCTATAACAGGGTTGCAAAGCTCAAACGGTGTATGGAAGCACTTTTAACCAATCCGGAATGTGCTACAATGGACATTGTTTTTTTTAGTGATGGAGCAAAGAAGGATGCTGATCATAAACTAATTAAACAGGTTAGAATATATATTGATCAAATAAAAGGTTTTAAATCTGTGATTAAACATTACCGAGAGCAAAATTTTAGCACAGGACCAAACTTCAGGACAGGCTTAGCCTTCTTGAGTGAAAATTACAAACAATTTATCATTGTAGAGGACGATCTTATTGTGAGTTCAAACTACATTAAATTTTTAACTGATGCACTTGAGTATTATAAAAATGATCAGTCTGTTTTCTGTGTCACCGCCTATGTTTTTCCAATAAAAGTGGATAATTATCCCTACGATACAATTGTATATAAGAGATTCTGTTCTTATGGGTGGGGTGGATGGGGAAATAGATTCAAGCAGATAATTTGGAATGAATCTGAGCTGGCAAACCTTATGAAAACTTCGCCTGGATTTAAAACACGCTTGAATGCAGAAGGGTATGATTTGCTAAGAATGTTAAAGAAACAGATTAACGGAAAAATATCTACCTGGGATATTCAGATGCAAATCCATGTCGCCGAAAACAGACTCAAGGTCGTTTACCCCACTTTATCAAAGGTTTGTAATATTGGTTTTGATGAACAATCTACAAACACATCAGGTATTAACTATCTAATTACACCAGTTGACAATGGCGAAAAAAGGGAATTTGCCTTTTCACCATCAACTAATATTGTCAATAAACTGCAAAAACAGATTAAAGAACCTTATGCCTTTAAAACCTTAGTGGTTAGAAAGCTTAGAAACGAATTTATTAAGCTTACCAAGAGAATAAAGAAGGCATAACAATGAGGATTTTGATTATCCATACATTTTATCAACTTAGCGGTGGTGAAGATACCGTAGTTTTAAACGAAATGTGTTTACTTCAGCAGAATGGACACGAAGTTAGTTTAGCTCAATTCGATAACAGCCGATATAGTCTTGTTAAATTATTGTTTATGCCTTTCAACTTCATTAGCTTTATTCAAACTATAAAAAAAATCAAAAGTTTCAAACCCGATTTGGTTCATATTCATAACATGCATTTTGGCGCATCGTCTTCTATAATTTACGCAGCCCATGCCTTAAAAAAACCAATTATTATAACGCTGCACAATTATAGAACTTTATGCCCGTCGGGAAGTCTATTTTTTGATGGTAAGATGTTTTTGGAATCTTTACAATCTGGTTTTACATGGAATGCTGTAAAAAAAGGTGTTTACAGGAATTCAAAAGTATTGACCTTTTGGCTTTCACTTTCTAATTACCTTCATCAAAAGTTTAATACTTATGCCAAAGTAAGTGCATTCATCGTTCTTGGTGAACATGCTCGAAAGTTGTTTGCTGATTCGCACTTTCGAAGATATGCAGATAAACTTGTTGTAAAGCCAAACTTTGCACCTGATGTTAAAAGCAAATGTCAGAATTCGCAAGGTAAATATTTTTTGTTTGTTGGAAGGTTGACTCAAGAAAAAGGTATTGAAACTTTATTAAATGCATTTTCCAAGTCGGATACTATTTTGAAGGTAGTTGGCTCTGGACCGTTAGAATCGAAAGTTTTAGATGCGATTAAAAACAACAAAAATATAGAGTTTACCGGCCAACAGCCTGCTAATAAAATTGCTGAACTTTTCGAAAATGCTGAAGCATTAATTTTTCCTTCTATATGGTTTGAAACATTCGGGATGGTATTGATAGAAGCTTTCTCAAATTCGATTCCAGTTATCGCCTCTGCACTAGGCAATATAAAAAACATTGTTGAAAATGGTAATAATGGCTTAACTTTTAAAGCAGGGGATTATCTGGATTTAAGAATGAAGATAGATTATTACCATAACCTGCCATTAGAACAAAAGAATAATTATAAGAAATCAGCGAGAGAGACCTATGAAAATAAGTATGCTCCCCTCGCTAATTACTCAGAAATCATGAAGATTTATGCGGCCGCTATTAGTAGGCATTCTTATCGCCAATAATCATTTTTTGTATAGTAAGCCATATAATTTTTAAATCCAGCCAAGTATTCCAGTTTTCGATGTACCAAATGTCATAGTCAATCCGCTTTCTTAGCTGTATTGTTTCTTTAATTTCTCCACGTAAACCATTAATTTGTGCCCATCCGGTCACACCAGGCTTTGATAATAATCGGATAGAATATCTATCTTCAATTGATGCAAACCGAATGTCATGTTGCAACATATGTGGTCTTGCACCAACCACAGACATATTTCCAGCTAAAACGTTGAAAAACTGAGGTAGCTCATCAAGATTGGTTTTTCGAAGAAAACGGCCAGTTTTTGTTAATCTATTATCGCCTTCTTTAACCTGTACCTCTGTTCCGCGCAGACTCTCGTCTTGAGTTAGTGTTCTTAATTTTATACAGTAAAAACCTCTATTATTTTTTCCACCACGCTGCTGTCTAAAAAATACTGGCCCACTCGAATCCATTTTTATGATGATTGCAAGAATTGGTAAAAGCCATGAGAGTATGAATATAATAACAATTGAACTCATAACAACATCAAAAAATCGTTTTTTGAATTGAGCCGTCGTGTAATTCATAGGTTCTGACCTAAGCGATAGAATAGGCATTTCATCGACAAAATCTAAATGAACTTTTCGATTTAGAAATTCATAAATATTTGGCACAAATCTAAATCTGATAAACTGTTTTTCTGCAGTTTCAGCAAGGTCATATAGATATGGGAACTTTTCTGGAGATAGTGTACAATAAATTTCGGAGATCTCGTTTTCTTTTGCAAAATCAAGGCTGTGTTCTATCCTTCCAAGATAATGGAAGTTGGAGGTACCTCCTTGTAAGTCAAGATCATCGAAACAGCCTAAGCATCTCAAATTACTCTGGGAAGATGAGAAGGAATGGATTAAGGCATTTGCCGTTTCGTTATATCCAATGATGATGATTTTCTGAGAAAACTTGCTGTTGGATCTGGTGTAAAGTACGTAGCTAATCAAAATCAACCTTGATATTAAAAGAGTGATACCAAAGCCCAGGACTAGGCTTGCAGTTAAATAAATTGAATTTTTGGAGTTTGCAAAATAAATAAATGTACTAATAGCAATTGCAAAAGCTAGATATGATATCGCTGTTCGCCGGCCTAAGATACGTAGGTTTACTTGTTTGTAAATTACATAAGCGGCCAGCAAATAGGAGCTTAATAGCCAAACGATGTTGGAAATAAGGTTTAGTATAATCAAATCTCTTAAATCGGATTGTGGGTTTTTATCGAAAATTAATAGTGGCAGTAGAAAAAGCCCATTAAGGGTTATGAGGTCTATTATCAGGAAGAAAACCCGATGAAGGTTAGTGTATCTTTGGGTCATAGCGATATGAGTTGAGGTAATGAATACTAGGTTTCTAATTACTGTAAAAATCTAAGTTTTAAAATATAGAAAACATAGATTGGGCCATAGTATAAATACCTTCGCCACATTTTGGCTGGATTGCTTATCAATCTACCCATCCACTCTAGCTTATGTTCTACCATAAATTTGTTTGGACGTTTAACAGTCTCCGCATAAAAATCAAAAACCGCACCTATTGAACAAATAAGTTTGGCGTTTATCTGGCTCTTGAATTGTTGAGACCACTTTTCTTGTTTGGGCGCTGTTAAACCAATGAATAGCGCATCGGGCATAAATTCATTAACTGCCATGACCATTGCATTATTATCAGATGAACTAAAGGTAGGGGTGAATGGTGGCGCGTAATACCCTACTTCTAGATTTGGGTATTCTCTGCTCAACTTTATTTTAATTTTTTCCAACGTTTCCACGCATGAACCCAAATAGAAACACCTACCAAACTGATTGTTTAATGCGGAAAGTAGATGTAAATGAAGGTCGGTTCCAGAAATTTTTTTTATTTTTTTTCCCGTTAACAGACGCTCTGCCATACATACGCCTTCCCCGTCTGGCAGAAGGATATCCGAACTGCTTAAAGCATTCTTAAACTCAGGATCTTGGAGCGCAATGCAGTAAGAATATTGATTAATTGTGTTGATCACGATTTTAGAATTTAGCGGTAATTCATTCAACTTTCCGAGGTATAACTTATAGTTTATTCCTACCCGCTCTAAGGTTAACTTTTTTTCCATAAAAACATCTGATTAATTAGACGATTGTTGTTGATTTTGTGGGAATCTTATACGATTTTCTGAATATTTTAGTTTTAAAATATCGATTTAAATTTTTAAATTTAGTTTCGTAACGTCAAGGAATTCAGAGTGTTACCGTATTAATACGGGGTCAGAGCTACAGGTTCTAAAGAGCGAATGCGCTAAAATCTGTTTAATAAAAAAAATCAGTCCAAAAAAGAATAATAAAAGAGCAAAAAAAATGAAAAATTGAGTCAAAATTCACTAAACAATCCCCTTATGATTTCCACATCCTATCAAGAAAAGATTCCTGCTGACCATACCCTTTTAGCCGGTAAAAGCCCATTATCATCCAGTAAATCGAACTTTAATGATGAAAATTTATTGAGTAATCTCTATCGAAATCACTCCGCAGATTTGTTGTTTACGATCCTTAAGATTATTCCACATTACGAAACAGCCGAAGATGTTTTGCACGATGCTTTTCTTAAAATTAATAGCCGTATAAATACCTATGACTCTACTCGCTCGCAGTTGCTCACTTGGAGTAAAACGATCGCACACAATGTAGCTGTTGATTACCTACGTTTGAAAACGAGCAGAAATAGCAAATTAAATCAGTCGATTGAGTTTTCTCAAAGTCAACTTGGCTTAAAACATAGCTGTAATTTCAATCCTGACCAGATAGGTCTGAAACAACTGATTAGTATCCTCAGCAATCAACAGTTGACTATACTGGAATTATTTTACTATGAAGGTTATACACATGAAGAAATTGCGGAAGCTTTAAATATTCCTCTCGGGACCATAAAAACAAGAATTAGGACAGCAATCCAAACTTTGAGAAAATTCTTTAATTAATTTAGCCGTGGCCCATAGAAATCATTCCGCGAGTATTAAATAACTGAAAAACTAAGCACTATCCGAGCTAAACAGGCCGATTAAGGAAACCAACGCAGATATGCTGTTTAGAGCCGGTCTAGGACATGGCGCTCCCCGTGTACTTTCTTCTGTTTATCTGGATGCAGCCTGAGCCCTATTTTTCCAGAGTGCATCCGCAATGAACAAGCGCCAGTTCGTCTACTCCACCGATTCTCTACACGAGTAGGACTTCCAAGTCATTTGAGTGCAGATGTGCCTGGATCGAGACGTGCGGAGGAGAACTGGGTCATAGCCCTCAGTCATGCCTTTGGGGCTTTATTGGCCCCCCTCACCTTATTGTGACCTGTATTGTAGGAGATGGGAAGGCTTAAACAGCTACCTTCAATGCTGTTAAGTTAAGCTACTTACAGGCTTGAGAATGTCTGGGCTTACGTTTTGTGTCCCTAATTCTCACAACCTCTACAGAAACCGGCCTCAGCCTATTATCCATCCTGGATTTATAGTCCATGTAGGAGTTTCCATTTTTTTTTCGCTATTTCTTGGTCTGAAGCCCTCAACATAGTACCGAACGCAGTACACATTTATATGCCTGTCTCACTCGTTCTTAATATCTCCATGCCAAAATTACCTACGGCTACCATTTGAAGCGGACTGTGGGCCATTCACTTTTAAAGAGATATAAGCCTCCTGTACGATCATTGATTTCCTTTGGTAGCCTTGCATTAACCGTTGATGTATTTCTTATAAGGAAGATCAGCAAAGGTTTACATCCTGACTACCATCCTAATTATATTCACTTAATTCGATCATACCAGATGATTGATTAGTAAACCATTAGAGACTGTAAAAATAAAAGATGAGTAAAAATCCATTCACAGTCTTTTGGATTTGAGTAAGTGGCGAATCTAAAGCGGAGTAAAATGCACTTCAAGCCCAACTTGTGGTGCCAGAATATACGCTTTCCATCCACGGTTCTTTTCTAAAGACAGTTAAGGTGTTATGATGCTGCAACCCGGTATTCCTAGGCAGAAAGCTGGGAAAAGGAAAATAATAAAGTGAAGGGCTAAGCAAAAAAAAATGTTCGACTGAAATTATCAATTATACTTTTCTAACGATAACAGTATTTTTGCTTAACGACGGCAGATTATCTCTTGCATGCCACCTAACAAGTGGATAACATTTCGTGGCTCGCAACTTCTAGCCTATCCAAAATAATCACCTCATGGCTCCGTTGAGAAATATTATCCCCTAAAACGAAGCATTGGAATTAAAATTTGCCAAACCTTTTTCACATGTTTATGTTTTTATTCTAAAATAGAAATTATGGATAACACCGAGAAAAAAATAGCTCGCGATCTTAAAGAGGTTCATGAAAGTGTCGACCAGGATCCAACTAAAAAATATGATCCCGATGAACTTAAGCCTATAATAGATGATCTCGAAGGGCAAGTGAAAGGTAGCGATGCTGATAGTGACCAATCGTTAGGCAAAGATTCGGATGAGACTAAAAAGCAGGAGCAAAACAAAGGAAGTGACGCTGAGAAGGCTTAAATAGTTGAACTCCACGATTATTAGGCAAAAGAATAGGATCAAGACAACTTGAAAACACACTCATTACCAAACCGAAAAACCGTCCAAAACCGATAAATTTAATTGAGTATGATGTTCGGGAAAACTTGGGAAGTGGAAAATAAGCCCCTTCAGATAGTAAAAAATGATACAAGCTGAAACCTCGGTTAGGAAAGTTGATTTTAAAAATCCAAGTATTATCCTGTTTTAAAATTTTAATGCTTCAACTTATCTTAGTGTCTGCTAAACTCAACAAGAACTGGGTAAACCAATTATTAGACCCTATAGCGTGAATTTTTAATTTTATTGGAAGTGCATAGAAAAATAAGGTCTTATGTTTACTCATTCTTGGCGTGATTGGTAATTTGACAGCGGTTATCCTGTTAATCCCTTTGATAATGCCTGCCAGTGGCGATAACAAGATGTGATGACCTAATCTATCGACACCGAAAAGTACGACAAAGAAGAATCAGTATACCAAATCTAATTACATCTCTAAATTTTCGAACTCGTAGAATCAATGCTAAACACAGACCACACCTGTTTATTTGTCCAGACCACTTTTTTTGACCCGCAGGTTTACAGGCGCATGTCTACTTTAACAAATTCCGGTTTGTCCATTACTATCCTCATTTGTGGTGTCCCTGAAATTCTTGAAGTGCTGCCTTGAACTGATGCCGTGCCGTATGGATTCTTCTTTTCACTGTTCCAATCGGTACACCAAGCTTAACTGAAATATCTTCATACCTATATCCCTCAGAATGGGCTATAAACGGGATTTCGTATATTTCAGGCAGATTTTTAATTGCCTTTTGGATATCCTTAACCAAAAATTTGGATTCTTATTCCACCTATCAAAACTGTCGAACGGTTTTAGGTAGTTGAGTAAATGCACAGCGGTCAAATTGACCAAATTTGCAGAATGGTTTTCATTTCGAAGTTTTTAAGGGCTAAGCAAAATTTATCTTTGTTTAAGCTAAAAACAATATTTCTAATCCCTCAACCTTAGGTGATATGTCAAAATCAAAATTGTTACAAAGCTAATGGGTAAAAAATATTTCTCTTTTTCAAAGAGGATAAACAGTATCCGGTGCCGTTTCAGCCCAATTAGTAAATAAATAATATTTATTTGGTTCGGCAGGGTGCGTAAAAGATTAATTACTTATTGCCGCGATCCAACTGATGTAGTGTATTTTGGGGCACACACACAAAATGTTATGAATACATTTACTAAATCGTTTTTTTTTATTTTTTTGATTTCATTCCTTTACACGAAAAGTGTTGCGCAGGATTTAACAATCACCGGAATAGTTGCAGATACTGCAGGTATTACTTTACCTGGGGCTATAGTTAGAATTCGCTTCGGAGAAGACAGTGCAGCTACTTCTACAGATCCGTATGGTAAATTTATATTCAATAAAGTCAAAAGACAACCATTTGTATTGACAGCTGGATACATTGGCTATCAGTCATTTGCTAAATCTTACACCCCAGCAAATGGAAAAGAACAGAAAATATCAACAATTAAGCTTTTAGTTTTGTCCAATACCCTAGAGGGGGTGACCATTTCGGGAACCCCGCCGGTAAAGGTCTCCGAAGATACCGTTAGTTTCAGTGCAAGAGCTTTTCCGGTGAGAGAAGGAGACGGCGTTGATGAAATGTTAAAAAGGCTTCCAGGGATTGAGGTTGATAAAGATGGTAATGTTACCAGTCAGGGGACGCCTGTCACTAAAATACGTATAAATGGCAAGGACTTTTTTGGAAGTGATGTTGCCACTGCAATCAAAAATCTACCTGCTGATATTATTCAGAACCTACAGTTTATCGATGATTACGGCGATCAGGCAAAACTCAGCGGAATAAAATCTGGCGAACCGGAAAAAATCCTCAACCTGACCATTCAGGAGGATAAAAAGAAAGGTTACTTTGCCAGAGCAAGTGCAGGTTTGGGTAACCTAGGCAGGTATAATGTAAATTTAAGAGGCAATAGCCTAAAAGGAGAACGGCAGTTATCTTTTGATGGAACTCTTACCAATGCCAATACCCGTGGGGGTGGTGGCGATGGTATTACAACCAAACGAGCTGGTGGAATAAACTACAAAAATGAATTCAATTCAAAACTGTCTGCCGACATAGGCTATAATTTTAATAATAACAAAAACAATACTATCGGGACTACATACACCCAGAATTTTCTGCAGGGTAATGACAATAACGCCCTCACCAGGATTGAAGACACCCGGATTGATAATGAGACTGAAAATTACCGTCACCGGCTTGGCGGCAACCTGGAATACAAAATTGACAGCGCAAACTATCTGAAAATTTCCCCTAACTTTTCCTTTGACCATAATAATGGGAACAATTTTGGTGAATCACTAATTAGCCAGGACACTATATATACGACCAGAACGAATATTGAGCAAAACAGAAGCAACAATATCAATCTGCGTACCAACATCTTTTATAATTACAAATTTGAAAAACAAGGACGCAATCTAGCCGCCTGGAGTAATATCGGATATTCAAAGGATGAGAATAATAGAGCGGTTTTAAATAACTATATCAATGATAACAGCAACTTGGTTGATACGCTAATTCAAAACCAGAACAATACTCAAAACGGCAATAACTTTCAGCTTAACCTTGGCACATCATACACCGAACCTGTTTGGGAAAAGGGTTTTCTGGAATTCAACTATAGCTGGAACCATTCCGGGACAAAGAATTCAAGATTAGTATATGATGTATTCCCAGTTGGTCCGGAATTTAACCAAAATCTCAGTAACCTATATGACTATCAGTTTACTACCAATAAAATAGGCGTCAATTATCGGCATATTGGCGAAAAACTAAAGTTCACCCTCGGCCTGAATGCCCAGCCAACGATTTTAAGCGGTAAAAATATTACCAATAACATTGAGACGGTTAACAAAAACTTTAACCTTATACCCTCTGGAAGATTTAGCTATAAATTTTCTTCACAGCGTTCCCTGGAAGCAAATTACCGGGGTAGAAATAATCAGCCGACATTTTTGCAACTGCAACCCATTACCGATAATTCCAATCTTCAAAATGTTGTCACTGGTAACCCCAATCTACGCCCGGAATTCATCCACAGTATTGATCTGCATTATAAACAAGCCGACTGGAGTGCGGGAAAAATTATTCTGGCCAATCTGAGGTATGAAAATATAAACGACCGTATCGTAACCACCAAACAACGCCAGCCCGGAAGCGTGAATCAGCTGACTAGTTACACCAATACAGATGGCTATTACACCCTCAGGGGAGACTATGATATTAGTTATCCTTTATCCTCCGCCCGAAGGTTTACCATTGGCTACTCCGGTTCTGCTCAGGCAAACAACAATGTTTCTTTTACTGATGAAAACAGAATTGAAGCGCTAAATTTATCCTGGCGCCAGGAACTTGAATTCAGGGTAGACATCGAAGATGTGGTGAACCTGGAAGCAGAAGCCTCTTATTCGCAAAACAGAACAAGCTATTCGACTGATCTTTTTTCCGACCGTAGATCCAACCGATTTGAATACGGAATAGAAGGCCGCACTTTTTTATTCAAAGACTTAACCCTGGGCTACGATTTTACCAAACAAATAAATACCGGATTTGATAATGAAAATATTCGCAACCCTACTTTGTTACGTCTATACACTGAATATCGATTTTTTAAAAGCAACCTTGGTGCAATTCGTCTTGAAGGATTTGACTTATTTAATCAAAATGCGGGGATTTCAAGAGATGTATTTGATAACGTCATAATTGACCGTCAGGTTAACCGCTTGGGTAGGTATTATATGGTATCACTGATTTTCCGGATCCGTAATTTCGGAAGCTAGTGAAAATAATTGGACCAGTTAAAATATAATAACACGCAGCGTCTGCTTCAGGCGAAAAAGTCTTTCATCCAACAGAATAAGCTACTAATCAATAGTAGCACTACAATTATATTTTTCCTAATGTTCTTGGCTATTTAATTACGGCTTATCGATTTTTATTTTGAAAATCGAGTTAAAAATTTGTAATTCCTGTGTTCACTAGTATTATTCAGTATTGCTAAGTGAACCTATGTGCTGAAAGGCGTGTTCGTGGCAAGGAAAACTTACCTGGTCATATTGGGAGATTGAAAAAATGATATTCCTGTAGTTCAGCTGAACTAAGGGGATTTTATAATTCCGCTGAGGGTAGCCATCTAAAAGGCCATTGATAATTATCTATAATGTGAAATTTTCATCTTTACGTCTTACATCATTATGATTCGACTGTTTTCCCTGCCTGGCCTATTTATTAATCATAAGCAAATATGATAGCCCCAAATCAGTAAGCAGATACAGTTTAAATAAAAAATGCAGAAATTTTTATTACCCTGCATTTTCGATCTCTATAATATGAAGCTTATCCAAAAGTTCTTCCATGCCTTCAAAGTAAACTTGTGTTAAAACAACTTCGTTTGAAGCAAGTTTTATAAATAAAAAAACTGTTTAGTCTGGGGATTGAAATAACTTATATTTGAGTCAATAAAGGACTAGATGGAAAATGATCATCTAACCATTGTTTTTTTTAATGATAGTGCTATGGAAATTGTTACAATCACTTTCAGCATTCTGTTGTTTTTAACTAAAAGATAATTTTATGTGGATTTTATGGGCTGTACTCGCTGCTGTTTCAGCAGCTCTGGTTATTGTACTGACTAAGGCAGGATTAAAGGACGTTGACCCGGGTTTAGCTTTTGCCATTCAGGCAGTTCTGATCTTGATGATTACCTGGGCAGTTGTGTTCTTTCAGGGAAGTTTCAGGGGATTGAAAGATATTGAGAAAAATGCCTGGATTTTTCTGCTCGTTGCTGGTATATTCACTTCACTTTCAACACTTTTTTCTTATAAGGCCTTATCCTTGGGCCCTGCTTCTTCCGTAGTTCCCATTGAAAGGTCATCGCTTATAATCGCTATCGTTCTCTCGGTAATATTTCTTAAGGAAAAAATAACCTGGCAGATTATGGTTGGTGGATCCGCAATGATAGCAGGAGCCGTGCTCATAGCGCTGTCTGATACCAGGGAATAATGCAGGGCATTCGGGCGATTGAAGTTTCACCATTTATCAGAGGATCGATTTCCAAATAGAAGTTTTTCTTTACTTAAAAAGCTGCTAGAATATAAGGTGCTTTGAGGAATTCTTCTTCGTTGGCCTTCCCTATATGAATGTTGAATCAAACTGTTTTTTGCTCACGTGAGTTCTATCTAAATATTTCCGATACATACCATCAATCATTCACATCTGTTGAACTGCTCAGTCGTTCCGACTTGTTTATCCTCTCTTGGTTATTGTTTCCATATGGCGTGTGTTTTTGTCCATATCTGTATCGCTTCCTTTGATCTGGTCTGCTAGATTCTCCGTTTTGAGCGATCGGTATTATATTCTCCGCCGGAATTTTCCTTTGTTTTTATGTGCCTCCTTGATGTCTTCAATAATATTTTTTTCGCTTTTAGCTTATCTTTTTTTTATGTTAAACCTTTTTATCATAACGAAATCTGCCGAAATGAAAAATTTTTTCGGATTTTACCTGATTCAAGATTGAGTGCACATAAAATGAGTTGAGGGGGGAAACGTGGTAGACACGCTGACTGTTGAGTATAACACATTATTAATATTTGGCGGTCAGGATCCCGTTCAACCACATTCACCAAACCCCCCAGTCTGCAAACCCTACAAATAGAACTAGACTGTTAAGCACAAACATGGATGGATTTCCGTTATCGTTTCCGTTCAGAAATCTTCGCACTGAAATTTCTGAGACATAATTTTTTGTTTCGCTGAAAATTTGTTGTGAAATAAGCTTAGAAGCATCTTTAGAGGAAGCTCGGACTTTCGCTTTTGACAGAATCAGTTTTCTCAGTTCTGTATGTAGTGCTGGGTTTTCCATATGATATATGGTAATATTACTGTTACAATACTCAGGTTTTTAACGGGTTTGCTTAAAAATGGTTTTGCGTATTTAACGCAGCAAAAATCGATTAATACGTTTTATAACCAGATCCTGCCGCATTAGATAAAAATGGCAAAATAATTGTTTATTTAACATTCGCTAAGAATCGATGTCGTTTACAGGTTTTGAAACAAGTGTCAGATAAAGTTATGAAAAACAGAATTCTCATTATTGATGGTGACCTTGCGATTTTGGATGCTTTGGAACGAGAGCTTAAGTCCGAAGGTTTTAGCGTGATGTGTGTAGAGAAGCCGGATTTCGTATATGGGCACATCAAGAATTTTCTGCCTGATCTGATCATTATGGAAATTGTTCATGAGTCCCTGGATGGCCGAATCTTATGCGACCAGATCAAAAAGGAACCTGAATTTGGAGGCATTCCGGTAGTATTGATCACCTCCCTTTCTCATCAGGAGATAGCGGAAATCGACTGCCATGCAGATGCAATTATCGGAAAACCCTATTCGATTAAAAATATTTTGCTTACCATCCATAATCTTAAGTATTAAATTATCAATGGATGGCGTGGTTTTTAACTAAGCCGAGTACCTTAGCTACCAAATTTCCAGTTTTTCATCCAGAAGTTCGTTATCGCAATAAAGGTAAGTTTATATGCCTGAACATCAAGTGCGCTGTTGAGGGGGAAATTCATATGACCAATGATCATAATTTTGTCCAGTCTAATACAAACCTTCTACATGGTAACTCTAAAGCACGCGCCTCGCGGGAAACCCACTCAGTTGTGGCCCGTCCATTCCTTTTTGCTGTCCTAGCACCTTGAACCGACTTCCCATGTCTATCAATAGCGTCTGGCTGATAGAGGCTGCTTTTACCGATGCCTGTACAACGTCGCAGTTGCCCGAAAGCATATGTAAAAGTGCCTGCCGAAAGCCCAGCGACATCAGAAACTGGCACTGATCAGTAAAGCCGCATTCGCTCAGCCCGTTTTTTTTTCCCCAGTAGATGAGGGCGGAAAAATTAACATGGCATGTAAGGTCCTGCTTTCCGATATTTTCATAAATGCGATCATGTGCTTGGTGCTTATAATAGCACATCAGGGTTCCCTGATTTCTATAGGCACTATAAAATCCCGAACTGAGGTACCCGTAATCAATAGTAAGTACATAACCTCTTTCTAGGCCATCGCCAACTTCATTCAGCCAGTCGAGGGCCTGAAGATTGATTTCTGTATGGTATCCCATGGGCAGTGATATGCCGAGTTCTGAAAGGTAATCAGTCAGCCTGCAGTCCGCGGGCCTGAGCTCTTCTGTAAAGCCGTTCTCAAAGCTGACGAATACTTCCATGAGCTCCTGTTGCATAACTACCCTGTGCACCGCAAAGTTGTCAAACAGCTCATTGGATAAAATACAGCCCCGTATGGGGCTGATATCCTTAATTGAATCCACCCATTCAACCTTTTTACTCAGGATTCTTTGTTCCTGATAACGCATGGTCGGACTTCTCTCTATTATGCAGTATCGGAGCTCTGCGTACATTTCCTTATTGTTTTCGAGATAGGTCAGAATCGAACTGCAAAGCGCCCCAGTTCCTGCACCATATTCAACTATTGTGAACGGTACTCTTCCCATAAAAGTCCACATCTCTTCCAACTGTTTGGCTATGACCGTTCCGAAGACCGGTGAAAGGGTACAGCTCGTGAAGTAATCTCCATTGCTGCCGATTACCGGTCGATCTGAATTATAATAGCCGATTTCTGGATCATATAAACATATATCCATAAAATCGCGAAAGCATATCGGGCCCTTTTTCCCAATCATGCTTGTCAACTGCAAAGGGTAATCCTGCATATTCTAACCAAGCGTTTTTTTGTCCAAGATCTTCATGTCGTTGCCGGTATTGTTGACTTGTAGCGCCCTGATGAAGGTTTAACATTTTTATTCTAATCTTGGTTTACCAGAATTAAAATAAAGGTATTTTTTTCGCAGACGGGGGTTTATACTCTGTTTTTTCGTGATTACCGCTATTAAGAGCTGCATGGCAAAGGATAACATTGATGGCGGTCATAACGGACGGGACACGTTTGTCGTGGAATTGATGCCTTTCTTACCGCCTGGATGTCGGATAGTTGTGAAGAACCAGAAAGCATAAACTCAGTTGATGTCTCAATAATTACAAAAATCAGATTACATTAATCAAAATTGTTTTTAAGTTTTTGATAATGAAGAATGGCGATTTTTTGGTTAAAAAAATAATAGGTGCTTGCCTTTTTAATAAAAAAGGCTTTCAAAAAATCCAGGGACTAATTAATTAAGATTGGAACAACGATGGTTACACTTAAACGCAATATGCAAGCGAAATATGGAAAGAACAACATTCTGCATTGATTATAATTGCCCAAAAATGTTTGATAAAGTGGTAGATTGGTTTTATCGGTCCTCTGTTTAAAGGTTTGGTCAAATTGCCGTGGGCTTATCTGTTTAGATAGGAACAGAGGTAATATTGCGCTCTAAGGCGGAAATATTTATATTTACACGTTAATTACTGGCGTCATCTATGAATGTGATAAAAAGAAACAATGTAAGGGTCAGTGGTAAAGGAAATGATACAATAATATTTTCTCACGGCTTTGGATGTGATCAGAATATGTGGAGGTTTGTAGCCCCAAATTTTGAAGATGATTATCAGACTATATTATTTGATCACGTTGGCGCTGGACAGTCTGATCTTAACGCCTTTGACCACGATAAATACAAGATTCTAGATGGTTATGCGGACGACATTATAGATGTCATCCGAGAACCCAATCTTAAAAAGATAATTTTTGTTGGGCATTCAGTCAGTGAATGATGGGTATAATTGCCGCCAACAAATCGCCCGAATTATTTAAATCACTCGTGCTCGTTTCTCCTTCACCGTGTTATATAAATGACCCTAATTATATTGGAGGCTTTAGCAAAATCGAAATTGAGGACCTTCTGGACGCTATGGCTGAAAATCACCTGGGCTGATCGATGGCCATGGCACCAGTGATAATGGGCAACCCGGACAGGGAAGAATTAGGTATTGAACTCGCGGATAGTTTTTGCCGGACTGATCCTACTATAGCTGCTCATTTTGCCCGTACCACTTTTCTTACAGATAGCAGAGAAATTATAAATTCCGATGATATACCCACACTGATTTTGCAGTGTGATAACGACATTATAGCGCCAATTGAAGTTGGACAGTATATGCAACAGAATATGAAAAATAGCCAATTAGTGTACTTAGAGGCGACGGGCCACTGCCCTAATTTGAGCGCACCCGCACAGACTATCACGGCGATCAAAGCGTTTCTCTGTTATGAATGTAAATAGCAAATTGCCGGGTGGCTCAAAAGAGAATGATTTTGAAGATTTCCTTGAACATTCATTAAGCGGCTATGTATCAACCGATCGAACCGGATCTATTCTGAGCATAAATCCCAGGTTAACAAATTGGTTAGGATATGAAAAGCTAGAAATGCTCGGAAAACGTTTTTCAAGCTTTTTAGCTGTTGGCGGAAGAATTCTATACGAGACGCATCTTTCACCAATGTTAAGACTTAAAGGAAGCTTTGAGGAAGTATCTTTAGAATTATAGCTAAGAATGGAGGCAGAATAAATGTTTTAATCAATGGGTATGAGCGGTTGAATGAAGATAGGGAACCGGATTTCATTCGCCTAACGGTTTATAAGGCCACTGAACGTAAAGTATATGAACAAAACTTATTGGACACCATAAACTTTGCTGAACAGGAATTAGAACATGAAAAAGAGATTGCCGAACTCAGAGACCAGTTTATTGCGGTTTTAGGTCATGATTTACGAAACCCTTTGGGTGCAATTAAATCTGGGTCATCTCTACTCTTACGTTCTGAGCTTTCTGATAGGGAAATTAAAGTAGTCAACATGATAAAAAACAGTTCTCTTCGTATGGAGGAACTCATTATGAATATGATGGACTTTGCTCGTGTTAGATTGGGAGGGGGAATGTCTCTGGAGCTGACTCCTGTGGAAATAGAGCCAGTTATTAGCCATGTAGTAAATGAAATTAAATCGGTATTTCCCAAGCGCAGTGTTTTAACTGTATTTAACGTCAAGATGAAAATCATCTGTGATGCTAATCGGATTCTCAGTTGTTATCAAACTTAGTGGCTAATGCACTCACGCACGGAGCAATGGATCAACCAGTAATTATAAGTGCTACATTACTCGACAAGAGTTTTACTATAACGGTATCGAATGGAGGTAAACCTATCCCCAAAAAAAACCTTGAAACTTTATTTGAGCCTTTTACACGCGAAGTTAACAGCCTAAGTCAACAAGGTTTAGGCCTTGGATTGTATATTGCTTCAGAAATTGCCAAAGCACATCAAGGTGAGCTGAGGGCCACATCAAATATAAAAGAGACATGTTTTGTGTTTGAAATGCCCATCTGAAAGATAGTCATTGGAAACGAAACAACTTAATTGTTTGTGATTAAAGCAAGATTAAGAAACTAAAAATAAATATTATATTATACCGAGCCAAATACCAGGCGAAGGACCTGCTAATATGGAGATTTTAAAAGAAAAGATTAAGTTCCTGATTTGTGATGATGAATAAGATATCCTTGCAATAACAGAATATATCCTAGCAGAGAGCGGGTATAATGTGAGAGCGGTAATTAATAGTAAGCTGGTTAGTAACGAAATTCCCAATCTCGTGCTTTTGGATTTATCTATGCCGAAGGTTTCTGGCGATAAAATTTTTACCAATTTAAATAAAACGCAAGTTTCAAAAAATCCCGTCAATTATTTTTTTCCTCCAATCGAGAAGGTCGAAAAGTCGCATTGGAAACTGGTGCCGATGATTTGATCGATAAACCCTTCGATATTGATGCTTTGCTTAAAATATTAGAGAAACACAATATCGATGTAGGAGAATTAGCCTTCAAATTTACAAAACATAAGATTTCAGTTATCTCATTAATTTTATACCTTATCATTAACGTAAACTGACGGCCTTAAACAAACTTTGCTTTTTTATTAAATTCTAAACTAATTAGATCATGGATTTTTCTGCTGGTTGCTTGCATATTCACTTCTCTTTCAACACTTTTTCTAGTAAGACCTTATCTTTGCGCCATGCTTCTTCTGTCGCTATCATCGAAAGGTCATCGCTTATAATCGCTATCCTTCTCGCAGTAGTATTTCTCACGCAAAAATTACCTAGAAGATTTTGGTCGGGACATCCGCAATGACAGCACAAGCGGTACTCATCCCCCTCACTGATATCAGGGAATACTGCAATACACTCGGGCGATTGAGGTTTTACTATTTATCATTTCCACTGAAAAAAGGATTAAGCCCAGCTAATGCTTTCAGCTGATCGATATGTTCTGGCTGAAATGGTTTAATAATAAAACCTTCCACTAAGGGTGTTTTAAGGGCTTTTTCCTTTTCAGCGACCTCTATGGAGGAAGTTACCATTACAACCCTGGTGTTTTTCCTGGAAGGATGTTCGCTCAGGGCATCGAGGAACTGCCAACCGTTCATAACGGGCATATTAATGTCTAAGAATATAAGGTATTCAGTAGTTGAGGGGATACATCCATCTAAGTATGCCAACGCCAATCCTGCTGTGTTGAATGTTTCTATCTGGAGGTTCTGAAAATTGTCTCCCAGAACTGTTGAATGGAGAAAAAGTGCTATATCGTCATCATCTACCAAAAGGATTTTGTATCTATCGTATGTAAACTTTTTCAAATTGTTGTAGGTATGGGTGTTTATTATCTACAGTCAACAAAAAAAAAAACAGCTTGTTTTAAAAAAAAACAAATATCAAGGATGAGAACTTTTATCGCTGATGTCTTCTACAATCCTTCTGATAGATTTATCTAGATTGGTTGCACTATCCAAGATCATTTGGCAAAGAAGGTAAAGCTCATCGTCCTTTTTGTATTTTTGTAGAATTTTAGTAAGGGCGATAATGTTGGTTAAAGGAGCCCTGATTGCATGAGATTGCTGAAAAGCAATCTTGCTGAGCAAGTTAGATTGCTGCTCTATTTCACTCATCGCCCCTTCAAGCCGGCGTTTGTCAGCGATATAATCTGTAATGTTATAGCCAAGACAGAAAATGCCCTCTGGATTGCCGTGTTCATCAAAAAGAGCTTTATATTCCCATTGCGTATAAATATAGCCCCCCTGACCATCATGCTTACGGATAATCGCGGGAAAGAGCTGTCCGGGGTTTTCAAAGCACTTAATAGAAACTTCCTGGCAGGTCTGGCGGTCTCCTACATGCATAGTTATGTGATAGGGCTGACCAACGAAATTTTCATGTATATAACTGAAATGCGCAGCATAGTGCGGGTTGACATAGGAATAGTTGCCGTCCATGCCTGAAATGATGATATAAAAATAATTAGAATTTTCTAACAGTGTCTTAGTTGTTTGAATATGATCCATCGAATGGTGCTGATATAATTTTACAAATAGTTTAACAACGCTGATTGACCCTTCAGGGTTTACCAAAATGCCAAAATATAAAATTTGATTTGTTTGGCAAAATCATGTCTCAAGCAATTGGCCTAATTTTTTAAGAATTAATTGGGTTTGGTGCTCTACTCCGTTTTTGAGTACTAAAAGCTTTAGGTTATTAAACCTTGAATTGTTAAATCAAAAAAAGCTGCCCATTTACCTTCAAGTGAATTTGCGATTTAAAATGTCCATAAAGCAATTGCTTTTAATCTGAATGGTTGCTGCCAAGGCGCCTATCAATGGCATCAAAAGTACTTAGATAATTCAAGATGGTAGGGCTCATAGAACTATAGATTGAACGGCTTTTTTTATTAACTTGTGATTTTGTCGCATGCCCATTTTATGCTTGCTGGTTCAGCAGTACTAGGATGGTCTATATTTGGTTAAAGGATTGCCTAACAATAAAAGCCATCGTTTTTGGAAAGCCCGTTGGTGGTAGAAAGTAGATACCCTTAAACACATAGTCATTGGAAGCGCCTGAAAACACTTCGGATACAGAATAGCTGAAGGATATTATTAAATTAGATTGTTCATGGCTTCAATAAGTAGATATGATGATGATTCACATTAGGAAAGGAGAGCATAAGAAGGCATTTGAGTGAGTTGTTATAATTTTTCAAACTATTTTTTCTTGGCAGGTGTTGGCTGTATATATCAATAAGGAATAAATATGAAAACTTTAAAATTAACACTAATTGCATCTGCCTTCTTATTTTTAGGAGCTTGTAACAACAACACTGAGGAAAAAAACCGCGAATCGGAAGTGAACACCGACACAATCGATACTACCGCGACTGGCAGTCAGGAGATGAGCGACATCACGCATGTAGATTCATCAATCAATACTTTGCCGCCCAAATAGTGGAAAGTATTTAAAATGATGCCCTCGTTTTTTTTGGCGGGGGTTTTGTATTTACTCGTTTGTAAGGAGAGATCACAAAGTATTTTCTTCAAATAGTCTAAACTAATTAAGTTTTTTTCCTCTACATCAAAAAGTTCTGATATATAATTGGGAAAAAACTATTTCAGCTTTAAAAACCTAAAGTGGAAGTAAATATGAATCTGAATTATCCAAACTTTAAAATTAACTGATACACATGGCCTAAGAAGAAGTCGCGCAAATAATCAAGATGCCAGTATCATTAAACTCAAATGAGTAACTAATTCAGAGCGCGAAATGTTCACGTTCATCGATGCACCTGATGTACTGCTTGCCTATCAGCGTGTGGGTTCAAAAATAAAGTGATTTGCTATGCTTTTGGATAATATAAAACTAACTTGACACGTTATGGTGCAATGTTCGTAAGCTAAACAAGGAAAGCTGCTGAGATGATTATTATTTCACTTGCCGCGTACGTTTTTGGGCTTGACATCGTCTATGAAAATCTCTGGTATTTTGTCGTAATAATTTTTCTTGGAGTCCTTTGATTTTCACCTTTTAATTACCGCCATTCACGGCTGATGCTGTTACTGGTTGTCCTGGGCCTGGATTAGGATCCATCGAGAATAAATGAAAGAAATGAATCGGAGAAGTAAATTTATTTATTGGTAAACTTTTTATTTACTATTATTTTCCTTTGAATGACTTCTGTAATGAAATAATAGTGATAATATTTGCACCAGGAAATCCTGGATGTTAGTTTTGTTTTGTTGACCACTTCACGCTTCATAATGGCCAAGGCTATCCAGTGATGCTCACTATTCGGACAACTGGAGAGAGAAAAAGCTAAGGATAAATGGTTTTGCCTGGTTCCATTTAATTACAATATATGTAGAAGTAATTGGCTGGCGGATGGCAATAATAATCTCCTTAGTTAACCTCACTGCTTTTAAAAGCTTCCCAATTTTCAAAACCTATAAATTGACTTAGGCTGTCTAAAATGAAACGAGATACAAATTTGGTTTCTTTTCCCCAAAAGCCATATAATCTTTTAATACTCGACTCGGAAATGTAATTCTTGTTTTTTAGGAATACAAGCTGCGATATTACCTTACAGTCTTGCTCCCG